>Ga0326727_10001413_pt1 | contig 88896 bp, 80 predicted proteins | sample MB2enrmetagenome_FD_207643 | JGI IMG/M metagenome (GOLD analysis project Ga0326727, IMG submission 207643) | Lab enriched peat soil microbial communities from McLean, Ithaca, NY, United States - MB29MY | ecosystem: Environmental > Terrestrial > Soil > Wetlands > Peat | place: USA: New York...
AAATCGGACCGTGTAATCTGGATCGCCGTCCCCATGCTAACCTCCGCGAATCGAGTGCACAGACAGCGAATCACATGAACCGCTCCAAGGGAATCACCAGAGAGTCAGATTCCGACACCGGGCGTATTATTAGGGGAGGGGCATACGCGGCGGTGACATTAAGACCGGAAGTTTTTTTCGGCTGTGAGCTGCGAAGCGCGGGTTTCTCAGGATCATGCATTACGGCCGACCCGAGCCATCGTGGACGAGGCAGTTGATGGAGCAACTGGATTACAACCTGATGTTCCGCGGGTTTGTCGTCTTGTCGATGGATGCGCCGATCTGGGACGTGACGGTCTTCAACAAGAAGCGCGGCCGGCTGCTATTGGGCGATATCGCCGCCAAGTTTATGGAGGCGGTGCTGACCACGCTGGAACGGTTGCAGGGGCGTCACCGCATCCCGCTAGGCGCGGACAAAGCTTACGACGGCGCCGACTTCATTGCCAAATTGCACGAGATCAATTTCACGCCGCGTGTGGCGCAGAACACCGCCAACCGTCGCTCGGCCATTAATGGCCGTACTACCCGCCATTGCGGTCAGGAGCGCGTTGGCTGGACTTTCACCCTGACCGCCGGCGCCCCTTTAACCTGGTAAGGTTGCCCAAGCTGCTGGCAGTGGCATTATCATTCCCCGACTCCACCCAGACAGCGGAACAGCGAATAACAGTGACCGACGATGGCTGAGTAAGCACCCATTAATGGAGCAGGTGCTGCCCGTGCCGGGCAGCACCTTGCCAATATGACCGCCTTTTCCGCAGCCGGCTAGCTCTGGCGGTTAGCGGGGGCGCGCTTTCTGGGCGCCATGCCCGCCTTCACCGGCACCGGCTCCGAAACCGGGGGCACGCTGTCCGCCACGGCGCGCTCGGCGGAGATTTGCGTGCCGGGCACTGCGGCCTGGCCAACGAGCATCTGCTCGATTTCGCTCACTCGCCTCTGGACATCCGCATTGGCAACGCCCGCCACCGCCACGATCGTTTTGAGCTCCTCGAAAAGCCTGTGGCGTTCGCCCATGTCCGCGGGCAACAGCTTCGGCAATGCGTCAATCGCCGCCCGCTCGTCGATCGTCAAAATCGCCCACTGCTCGCGCACGGCTTCCTTGAAGCGGGCAAAGCTGACTTCTGGATGTGCTGCCAGCAGCCTTTGCAGGGCATCGAAGCAACGCGCCTCGACGAGATCGTGCGCCTTGCTCAGATAGACGACAATCCGCGCCGCCGCCTCGATCGCGCTGCCCTCGGCAATCCGTCCTTTCAAACGGTGGATCTCCGCCTCCAGTGCCGCCTTTGTCGAGGGCGACCGCCCCGGACGCTGGCGAGGCGACCCTTCATTCTTCGAGATCCCGCACAAGGTCTGGACCAAGGGCGAACCGTAGATCGCATGGAAAACCTGCTCGCTGAACTGGTCCCGCATCTCGCCATAGCGTTCAAGCGCCTGTGTCATCGCTTGCGAGACCTGCTCCTGCATGGCGACGAACGGATTGTCCGGCGCCACAGGCGCACGCTTGGCGCGGGCCCGCTCGGCCAGAGGCGCCACCGCGTGCATCAGCGAGTTCTTGTCGGAAAAGATCGAATAGCCCAGACGCAGCGGGTGCAACTCCCGCGCCGCGCGCGCAAGCTGCGGGCTTGCAATCGCCTTGACCCAGGGCTGAACGAAGGTTTCGTAGAGCCTGTTATTGAGCTCCGAAACGCGGGCGACCGCAGCGAACTCGCGCTCGTCATCGGCCGAATTGCCCCCCAAGGCGTGGATATCCTCCAGCCCGCGCGCCTCGATGCGCATATCGTAGCTGCCGCCTTCCGGCTTCTCGCTGATGACGATTTCGTAAAGTCCGGGCGGCATGGCATCGATGAGATCCATGTAGTTCATGAACTCCGCGTGCTCCTTCGCAGCCACCGAGGTGCCCACAAAAATCGCCAGATGCCCGACCTTCTGATTCAGGCAGTAAAGGATGGTCTGACCGGCCTGCTTGATTTCATCCACGCTGTCATAATTATCGAGGATCCAATCAAGCGCCTGCGACGGCGGCGTGATGTTGTCCCCTTCCGAGCAGAAACAGACGATCGGCGATCTGATCTCGCGCAGATCGAGCCGGATGCCGTCGCGCGTGACGATCTGCCCCGTCGAGAATTTGTTGCCTATGAACAGGTTGTCGACCATGTATTGCAGTTCTTCGCCGCGCAGCAGGATGAAGTCGCCCCACCATTTCTCGAACTGAAGATAGCGCCCTTCCTGCTCCTCCGGATTCGCCCAAACGCTGTACTGCTTGCCCCAGAAGGTATTGGCAGGGTGGCCGGCATCGAAATTCGCGACCAGCCAGGCGCCGTCGAACGTGCCGTTGCCGAGATCGCTCGTCATGCGGGCCAAAACGCTTCCGCCCACCAGGCCGCCGAGATAACGCATCGGGTTCTTGCCGCGAACGCCGGCCCAATAGGAGAGAGGCGCACCGGCGATCAGGATCGGTCCCATGACTTCGGGGCGCATGCAGGCGGCCATCATCGCGTGCCAACCGGCCTGACAGTTCCCGACGACCATTGGCTTGCCCGGTGCGTTGGGGTGCAGGGCGCCAACTTTTTCAATGAAGACAGTGTGCGCGTGCGCTACATCCTCGACCTGCTGGCCGTCCACCGGCGCCGCCGAGAAGCCGATGAAATAAACCGGATGGCCGCACTTGAACGCATCGCCGATCTCGCTGACCGGCTTGAAGCCACCGATCCCCGGCCCTTGGCCAGCACGCGGGTCGATGACGACTACCGGCCGCTTGCGCTCGTCGAGTTCGACGCCTGGCGGCGGAAGAATACGGACCAGGGCGTAATTGACCGGCCGCGGCAATTCATCGCCGCGCAGCACGAACTCGAAATCATAGATCAGGACCGAGTTGATGGTACGGGCTTCCATCTCCTCGTACTGATTTCCACGCCGGCGCATGATGTCCATGAACAGGACCGACCTTTGCGCAGCGTCACGCAAATATTCAAAGACGCCCCCCGGTGCCAGCACGCCAGATTCATACAGGGCGATCGGTGTGGGAATGCCGTCCTGTTTCTGCAAGTCTTCTTGCGCCTTGGCGGGCGCAGGCGGCTGGATGGCGTCTGTGGAAGGCTGGGTCACAGTAGGCTTCTCCTTATCGCGCCGGGCCTATGCCCGGCATTATCAAAACGGGACTGGGCATTCGTCTTCGTGTCGGGCGTGGCACCAAGCCACGATTGTGTGAACATTCGTCCGCGCTATTAGACAGCTGTTCTGCCCATTTGTCTATGCCGCGCCGGCTTTATAGGGGGGGCTTGGCACCCGGGGAAAAGTCAAAGGTGACTATCCATCGTCAATGCCGACATCGCTGAATACGGCCCTTACCCCTGCGCAAAGCTTGCGCGCCCGCACGGTAGTGGAGACGATCAGCCCTGACAAGGGCGGAATTCGGAGTACACCGGCAAGCGGTTGCCGAACCAACGCGCATCAACCATCTGATTTAGCCGGATTTTGTTGAATCGCGGCGGGCGGGCTGTCCAAACTTTCGGGCGAGGCGCGGTTATCGCCAGTCCCAGCCCTGCCACCAACGCACCAGGCTGGCGAAGTCGTCATCTAGCAGCGTGCACTGGCCGCCGCAAAACGCCAGCCAGGCCTCAAGGCGCGTCTGCGAGACGGTGGTGAGAAGCGGCAGCCCTTCGGCCATCACCGCCAGCATCTCGTCGGCGAGCCCGAGGCCGTCCGCCTCCATGGGGCCGAACTTGTTGACGAACACCGGGGCAAGCCGCCGCTCTAGCGCTCGGCGCAGAGCCGCAGTGGAGGCGCACAGGCCGTGCGGATCTACCGCGCAGGCGCCAGATTTGCCGAGGCGCTGCATGAGCGGGTAGGTCTCGCCGTTGTCCAGCGCAGCCAGCACCACATCCTCGGGGCGGTCGCCGCCGCGCTTGCTGCCCCGCTGCAGCACTCCGCCGGGCGTGGCGCCTTGGCGCGTGACCCAGGCGGCGTAGTCGTCGAACAACTCGTAGCCCGTGGCGCCCTGCGGCAACACCACCGCCCCCGCCATCGGCGGCGGGCACCGTATCTGGTTGGCCGTTTCCAGATCGGCGGGCGTGTTGACGTTGAGGAACGGATCGACCGGCTCGGCGGGCCAGTGCGCGGTAACAGCGCCGCAGGCGGCGGCAAAGGCGCCAACCTTGCGCTGCCCCTCGGCAAGCAGGAAGCGCCGCAGGGCCGGAAGCAGGGCTACGGACCACAGCCCGACGACCGGGTGGCGATGCCCGCCCGAATTGGCGATGGCGGCGGCGGCACCGTCGCGTAAGGCATGACCAAGACGCAGGCGCATATCGTGAGGCAGGAAGGGCGTGTCGGTGGGAGCGGTGAGCAGCCACGCGTAGCCCTCGCGCTCGGCCCAGCTAAGCCCCGCCAGCAACCCGCCAAGCGGACCCAGGCCGGGCATTTCATCGGGCAGCACCGGCAAGGCGAGGTCATCCCAGCGACCAGCGTCGGCATTGGCGCTGAGCGCCAATGCCGCGGCCTGAGGGCGCAGCGCCACCGCCACCCGGGCCAGAATACTCTGGCCGCCGACCTCCAGGCGCCCCTTGTCGCCGCCGCCCATGCGCGAGGCCTGCCCGCCGGCCAGCACCAGTCCCGCGCAGGCGTGACGCGGGATCACAGGATGCCCGCTACAGGGGCCGCCGGGAACATTCGCCCTTATTCGGCAGCCATCGCAGCGGAGGCAAGGCGCAGCTCGCCCAGATAAACGCTCTCGCCCAAAACGGCCTCGCGCACGGCGGTACCAGCGGCGTGGCTCACCTCCACACGGTAGGTGCCGCTCTTGGCGGCTAGACCGCCAAACCGGAAATCGCCAAACTCGTCGGTGGTGGTCTCGGCCAGCTTCTTGCCGTCCTGCAACAGTACGACGGTGGCGCCGATCACGCAGTCCACCCTACCGCCCTGCGCGGCACTTACGCTACCGACGATGAAGCACTCTTCCCAGGCCTCCATGTTGCGGTACCACACGCGCGGCTTGGCGTTGAGCTTTGGCAGCCGCACCTTCAGGCCCTCCCGCGCGGCCTTTTCCGCCATGGCGTTATCGTCAAGCTTCACGGTCTCGAACACGCCCGTGGGGCAAGATTGCTGGCAGCGGGGCTTTTCCCAGCCATTGTCCAGCAGATGCGCATCAAAGATCCATGCCTGCGGCACCTGCTGTTCCTCGTTCCAGGTGATGGCGCCATACGGGCAGGATTTCACGATCTCCTTGCGCCCCTTGGCCTTCACTGGGTCGATGATGACGATGCCGTCATCCCGCTTGCGGATGGCATCGCCGCTTGCCTTCATGCAGGGGGCGTCGTCGCAATGGTTGCACATCACCGGCAGATAGGTGGTCTCCACCAGTGGCGCCGCGGCCTGTGTGCGGCGCAGAATCTGCAAGCCGCTCTTGCCGTTTTCCGGCGCCGGGGCGGCATAGCCGGGGAAGTCGTTGCCCGCGTGCTCGTCCTTGTCGGCGATCACGCAGTTCTGGCAGTTGATGCAGCGGCCGACATTGATGATCATGTTCCACTTGCTCATGGCACTCTCCCTTAGGCCGCCTGGCGGAGCTTGAAGGTTTCGGCGCCCTGCCACTTCTCCACCTCGACGAGGCAGGAATTGGGCGCCATGGCACTGGTGCCGCGCACCTGCGGACGGCTGTTGGTGAGAATGTTCAGGCAGCCGCCGATCTCCACCTGTTCGCCGTTCACCTCGATGAGTTTGAATTCGGCGCTGGCCTCGAAGGATTTGACGACGCCGGGTACGACCATCTGCGAGATGTCGGCAGCACAGATGACGGCGCCGCGGCCGTTATACACCTTCACGAGGTCGTGCTTGGCGATGCCGCGCGCGGCGGCGTCGCCGGGGGCGAGGCGCAACACCCAAAAATCATGCCCGGCGACGCGGACACGGTGGTCAGGGACGTCGTTGATGAAGCTGTTCTTGCCATCGGACCCGGTGTGGAAGCTGTAGCGCGAATGCGTGGCCAGCATCTGCAGCGGGTATTTATCAACCAGCTCCTTGGTTTGCCGCCCTTCCCAGGAGGGGATGTAGCGGTTCACCGCCGGGCGGTCGGGGTTGTTGGCGGTGTGGCGCTTGAGCAGCTCGGGCACGAATTCCAGCTTGCCGCTGGGCGTTTGCACGCCCATGCCAAATTTCTCGGCATACAGCGCGGGCAGCGGGTGCGGCTCCGGCACGTCCTTGCGGCGGCCCTCGGCGAACCAGCGCATGTCCACTGGGTCGGGCAGCGCCGGATTCGCTGGGGGCACCACGTAATAGCCCTTGCGGCAGAATTCCTTCCAGCTGATATGCGCCGGCAGGTCGGAGCCATCGAACACGCGCTTGACCCAGTCCAGCTCGCCACAGCCCTCGGTGAAGATCGAGCCCAGCCCAAGGCGCGCCAGGAGGGCGGTGAAGATGTCGTAGTCGGAGCGGGATTCGCCCAGCGGCTCGATGCATTTATGCTGCATCGTCACGACGCGGTGGTTTAGCGTGATGTAGCTGTGATGCGCATAGCCGCCGGCATTCGCCCATTCGCCAATGTCCCAGCGTTCGAGCTGGGTGCAGGCAGGCAGAATGATGTCGGCGAATTGCGCCTCACCCTCCATCCAAATGGACTGGTTCACGACCATCTCGATGCTTTCGTGGCGGTAGGCCTCCACCCAGCGGCCCGCGCCCGAGAGGGTGCTGAAAGCCGAGCCGCCATAGCGGTAGATCATGTGAATCGGCGAGAAGCCCGGCATCGGGTAGGTGAAGGGGGCGAACTGCACCTCCTGCGACATGCCGTCCCATAGATAGCCCTCGGCATGGCCGTTGATGATGGCATCGGGCAGCTGCTGCTTGGGCACCAGCTGCTTGCACGGATTCATGGTGAGGATGTGCGGCATGCGCTGGTAGTTGCCCACCGCGTTGGCGGTCCAGGCGAGGTCGCCTGAGATGCCGCCGTCGGCGTAGCCGGGGAAGTAGAAATAGGGGTCCACAGGCGCGCCGGTCTGCAGACAGCCGAAATTCACGCCCGGCTTGCCCCAGCCCTGCATGGCCATCATCATGATCAGGCAGCGTGCCCATTGCGTGCCGGAGGCACCGCGCCCGGCGCCGCCAAAGCCCGCGCCGGACATGCCCGCCGAGAGATGGACCTTGCGGTTGCCCCACATGCGCGCCAGGGCACGGGCATCCTTGGCAGGCACGCCGGTCTCAGCCTCCTGCCATTCCGGCGTCTTGGGGATGCCGTCCTCCTCGCCCAGCACGTAGGCCTTCCACTCGTCAAAGCCGGTGGTGCGGGTGGCGACGTAGTCTTTGTCATACAGCCCCTCGGTCATCCACACATACATGATGGCGATGGCCAGGGCCGAATCGGTCTGCGGGCGGATGGGAAGCCAGCGGCCGCCCAGCATCTGCGCGGTGGCGCTGTAATGCGGGTCGATATGGACGAACTTAATGCCCAGCTCCTTGGCCCAGAGGCGGCGCACCGTGCCCTCGAACCCGGCATAGGCGGCGTTGGTGGTTTCCGGGTCGCTGGACCAGAACACGATCATCTCGGCTTCTTCCAGGCCGTCGCGCAGCGTGCCGTAGCCCGTCGGCAGGCCGATGCGCATGGAATTGCCGAAATGGTGCATGGCCCCCCAGTACCAGCCTTCCCAGCTGTCCGGGTTGGCGGCAACGCGCGTGAAGCCAATGAGATTGGCAAAGCGCGTAAGCGAGGAGAGATAGTAGCCGACATTGCCCCATTGGTGGTGGGACGAGAACGGGAAGGTGATGGCGCCGGGGCCATGCACGCGCTTCTGCCGGTTGATCTCCTTAGCGACGATGTCCAGCGCTTCGTCCCAGCTGATGCGCACATAGCCAGACTTGCCGCGGTTCTGCGGGTTGCGCTCGCCATCGGGGTCGAAGTCGACGCGCTTCATCGGGTGGAGGATGCGCTTTTCCGAATAGACCAGCGACTTTAGGGTGAGCGCGTGCGGGGCCACGAGGCTGCGGCGGGGCGGGCTGAAGCGGCGCCCGCGCGCGGTAATTTCCCACTCTCCGGCGTCTTTTTTATCGAACTCGATGGGAGTGACGCGCAGGATTTTCCCGTCGCGGACATAGACAAAAAGCGGCCCGCCATTGGTGCAGGTGGTGTAGCGCGTGCTTCCGTCCTTCATGCGCGTGCCCATCGGCAGGCTCACGGACTCGCTCTGGTTCAGCGTCTGCGCGAACCAGATCAGGTCGTCATCCTCACCCTCGGTGACCACCAGGAAATTCTTGGCGGCGTGGATGATGTCGAGCTGGTTGCGCTTGGGCGCCAAGAATTTAAGCGCCGTGTTGACGTCCACAAAGGACATGCGCACGTCAACACGCTTGGGGTTGCCGCCGCGTGAGAGCACCTTGCCGTTGCGGAATTCGAAAACCCGGCCAACGGAGCCGTCCATAAGGCCGATCCAGGCGACGAGGTTGCGTTCTTTCAGCCGCGCCCGATAGGCCGGGAAGCGGGTGGCAGTGAGATTGAGAACCTTTGGCAACGCGAACAAAATGGCGCGCAGAATTTGTTTCTTCATTATCATTCACTTTGTTTACGGAGGGCCGGTTAGCGCCCCGTGGACGGACGGGGCGCGTGGTATGACGTTAAACGCCGGGCACGTATTCGTCTTGCGTCAGCGACGCGACGCCGCGGCTTAACCGGCCAACATGGTCGAGAAGGGTCACCCCCTCGGGGAAATGGCCCCAGTCGCTGATCCGGTCCCACACTTCCGGCTTCCAGGTATCCTCGTCCACCGCGACCGGGCTCCAGCCGAACTCGAAGTCGAAGCCGGAGGGCGTGCGGGCGTAGAAGGAGACGGCCTTGTCGTTGGCATGGCGGCCAACGGTCATGTCGATGGTGAAGCCAAGGGCGCGGCAGCGGCGATAAGCGTCACCGACGTCGTCGAGGCTGGCCGCCTGCACCTCCATGTGCTGGATCTGCTGGCGCATCGGGTTGAGGCGGATCTTGGGTGTAGAGGCCAGCGCCACCGAGTGGTGGCGGCGGTTGAAGCGCAGGAAGGTGAAGTCCAGCGGCACGCCCCCGATCGACTGATGCACTTCGTCGGAATAGCGCATGTCGAAGATGCTCTCCCAGAAGGCCTGGGTGCGCTCGGGCTGGCGAGTGACAAAGGCCATGTGGCCAAAGCCCATGTCGCCGGTCACAAAGCCCTTGGTGAGGAGCTTGGGCGCGGTATTAGCCAAAACCGGCTCGTAGAACAGTTCGATGGCGAGGTTCTTGGGCCCGCGGAAGCGCCAGAAGCGCTCAACGCCGCGGCGCGCCGCTTCCTCGCCAGTGTGCAGTTCCACGGCGATGCCCTTGGCCTTGAGGCGCTGCAGCACCAGGGCGTGTGTCGACTCATCGGCCAGTTCCAGGCCCAACGCGGTGAGGTCCTCGGCCTTGCCCTCCTGCACCAGGAAGCGGCAGGCCCGCTCGTCAATCCGCACCCGCAGGCTGCCGCCCACGGTCTCGACCTGCATGCCCATGCCGTCAGCCAGCAGCGTGCGCCAACCGGCGAGCCGCTGCGATTCAATCACCGCGTAACCCATGCGGACACGGCCAAAAACCGAATTGGCCGTGCTCATAGCCTTGAAACTCTGTTCCAACATAGCCGTTTTCTCCCGTTGGCTGTTATGAACGCCATCACGCCGAGCTGATTAGCACATCATTTGTGATATTTCCATCACCTTGTGCGGCGCGTGCGAGCCTTATGCGAGCAGCGCGGCGCCCAAACGGAGAAAATTTTGCTCTGCCCTGACAGGACCGCCGCCTTAATTACTTTAAGTCATTGATTTTATGTAAAATCTAATTTCCAGGGGCCGAAAACACTTGGCAGACGCTCGCTAGGCGACCACCCCGAGTTGCTTTTGGAGCAGGCTGCGGAAAAAGGTCGGCTTCGCGGACAGGCTGATCCTGAACAAGGTGGCCCTTGCCCCCCCGAGGCAGGGCGAGTAGGTCAGGGCTCGGCTGGATGACCATTTCAACCGCTTTCGCATCGGCGAAACCAGTTACGGCGAAGTGCCCCACGAAATCCTGTTGGGCGTCGGACGATTTGATCCGGCGCGAGCAGACCTCAACGGGCGCGCCGATGAGCACGGCTGCACCGCCCCGGATTGTCATCATGCCTCCCATGGGCACGACCATAACGGCCATGACCACGCGAAGGTGTTCAGCACTTGGAGCTACGAGACGGACCGGCCTCCGGAACTGGGAGCGTTGCGGGAAGCAATGCACAAGTTGCCGGGGACGATTTACCGGGCCAAAGGGGTGATCTACAGCACCGACGCGCCACAGCGGCGGGCGGTGCTGTAGGTGGTCGGCAGACGTGTGGACATCTCCATTCAAGAGGAGTGGGGACGTCGCACACCGCATACGCAGATCATAGCCATTGGCGCGGCCGGTGGCATCGGCGCGCGTCTACTGGAAAATGTATTCGCCTCCTGCGTTTTGGCCGCAGCCGTGTGATAACGGAATTCTGGAAAATCAAAATTCTGCCAAAAAGATTGTTACTTAAAGCGATCGTATGGTATTGGCGAAGCGCGGCTGTATAGTAGTCCACTTCCGTGAGGAGGCACGTATGCGCATCCCTTTATATGCCGCCGCTGCTGGTGTGGCGGGGGCGATGTGCGTTGCCGCGCCACACGCCTGGGCACAGCGGGCAACTTCATCACCCACGGCCTTAAGTCTTGCACCAGCCGCTCCGGCAGCCAGCCCCTCGGATGACGCCGCCACAGATGATAGTGCCACGGATGACACAGCCAGTGAGAGCAACACCGATCTTGCGAAAAAGTTACAAAATCCGATCGGCGATCTTTACAGCTTCCCTTTCCAGAGCAATACAAACTTTCATTACGGGCCCAATAGCGGCACCCAGGAAATTCTTAACATTCAGCCGGTTATTCCGATCCATGTAAATCCGGACTGGAACGTTATTGCCCGCACCATTTTGCCGCTGGTCTGGCAGCCCTCGCTGCAGCCGGCGCAGACCGTTCCGTTCGGCACCGCACCGACCGTCTTCTCCGCTTTTCTTTCGCCAGCCAAGCCGGTTAATGGCGTCCTATGGGGCGTTGGACCGATCATCCAATTGCCAACGATCACCAGCAAGACATTAGGCTCGAACGTGTGGGGTGGGGGCCCTACCGGCGCGATTGTTTTCCTTAAGGGGCCAATTGTTGCTGGAGCGCTGGCCAACAATGTTTGGTCGTTCGGCGGCACATCCGGCCGTGGTGGCACCAAATACAACAATTTCCTGATGCAGCCTTTCTTCAATTATAATTTTGGCGGTGGTTGGTACCTCACCAGCGCGCCGATCATCACCGCCAATTGGCGGGTGTCAGGCAACAGGGCATGGACGCTGCCAATCGGAGGTGGTTTCGGCCGTGTAGTGAGAATTGGCGGGAAGCTGCCGGTGAATTTCTCACTCAGCGCCTACTCGAACGTGTTGCGTCCGCAATATGGACCCACTTGGCAGTTGCGGACGCAGGTGACGCTTATTTTTTGAGGTTGTTTGCATAAGTGTTATATATGCGCGGCCGTAAGAACAAGGTTTTTTGAAGAAATAACCGGACAGTATGACAACGCGTTCACTTTCAACGGCTAATAACTTAAAATCATAGTGGAGATGAAAATGACTCAGTCTAAATCGCTCGCTAAAACCGCCGCCACGTTCATATTCATTGGCTCGGCCTGTTTTGTGGCGCTGTCCACCGTGCAGCGTGCTCATGCCCAGAACAGCATGGCCCCCGCCACCCCCATGCAGAACAGCATGTCCTCTGGTGCGCCCATGCAAAATGTCGTCCCGCAATCCGAGGAAGTCACGCTGCAGGCGAAGATCACCGCTATTAACCCGAGCACGCGCGCCGTGACGCTGAAAGGCCCAAAAGGCGACAAGGTTACCGTCACTGCCGGGCCGAACGTCCGTCTTGAAATGCTCAAGGTCGGTCAGACCGTGAACGCTCAATACTATCGCTCGGTGGCATTCGTTGTTAATCCGCCGCAGGGTGGGATGGGTGTGCCGGTCTCGAATGATCAGTTCACACAGGTTACCGCGCAGCCCGTGACGGCGCCTGGTGGCGTGGTTCTTCAGCTCGTCAAGATCAGCGGTACGGTTGTTGGGGTTGATCTGTCGGATAACAGCATCAGCATTGTGAATCCGTCCGGTGGTCAGGTCTATACCATCGACGTCACCAATCCCGCCCGCGCCGCCATGCTGCCCTCATTGAACGTCGGCGACACCATCACCGCCGTCGTCAGCCAGACGCTGGCTGTCTCGATCACCCCGGCGCCGAAGCACTGGTGGTAAACCGTGCGTAAGCTAGGCCGGAGTGGGTACTCCGGCCTCAGTGGTTACTGTCCCCTGCCAGGGCCATTGGAGAGGATGGGGTGATTGAGTAATGGGAGATTTCTGGCGCATCGTAACGACGAAGGAGTGCAGATGGGCCAGAAATCTACGCTTATGCAAGATGCCAGTTACGTCTGATGAGTTCTGACGGGTGGACCTGGGGACAATAAAAAAGGGCGGCGGTTGTCCGCCACCCTTCGTAATTGGGTAATCACTGGTTACAGCTTACCACTTAAAGGTACCGCCAAGGCTGACCAACTGCATCTGGGTATTGCCATTGACCAGGTTGCTGTTGCCGGGCTGGTGCGAGTGACCGTACATGTACTGCGTATACAGGCTCAGATCCTTGCCGATCACGTAGTTGCCACCGACGGCAAGGCCATATTCGGACAGGGTGCGCGCCTCGTCCACCTTGCTGGGGTTGTAGTTACCAGCGGTCTGGCCATCGAAGAAGCTGGCGCCGAGCACGTACGGGCCAACCAAATAGTTGCCGCTGACGATATAGCTCACCGCGTCACGCGTGCCTTTCGGCTTCGGCGCGTAGGCGTCCAGGGTCTGGCCCCACTTGATGTTGGCGCCGAGGTTGATGGTGTCTTCATTGAGGAACAGACCCTGATACGCGGTCTGCAGACCGAACTGCATGACCTGCAGCTTGTCGAGCTCGTAAGCCGCGTTGTAGGGGCCAGTGTAATGGACCGGGTTGCCATCGAGGAAACCGACGGACATCCTGGAGTTGAAGCCGTAAGCCTTCAGCGCGTACTGGCCGGCGACATCGAACGTGTTCTGACGCTCCGTCGCCAGTGTGGAGGTGAACGTGCCGCTAGAGCTGGTGGAAGCGCAGGTCGGGCCAGCGACCGCGCACGTCGCATAGCCTTCCTTGATACCATTGCTGTTCGGCTCATAAGAGGCCATGGCAGAGAACTTGCCGCCCACGTAAGGCTCCTCGATCGACGGGGAGATCAGCACAACTTTGTCGGTGGCGTAGAGCGAGCCTTGGTCGGCATAGATGAACTCACCTGGCCGGGCCCTGCTGGGGACGACGTACAGCGAAGTGGAGTCCGAGCTGGAGAACTGCGCGCCATCACCGAAGGCCACGATCGCGCCGGCTTGCAGCAGGGTGAAGGCGCCGTCGGTCTGGCCGTAACGGACATAGCCGTAATCCTCGGTGCCGACATAGCCATAGGCGCGGCGGACAAACAGGCTGCCGGTGCCGGTGCCGGTGCTGGTGCTGTTGCTATTCGCGCCCTTGTTGGCGTCCGAGAGCGTGGTGCGAAGCTCAACCCTGGCACCGTAGGAGATGCCACCAATGGTCGTCGCGTCGAAGCCCGGGTACATGCGGAAGTCACCGTTGGTGGTGACCGGGTTCAGCTTGTAGGTGGAGCCGTCGACCGTGTAGCTGTTGTAGGTGGAACCAACATGATCCAGGCCGAACTGGAAAAAGCCGTTCACGTAGACGGCAATGGTGCCAGGAGCGACGGGCTGGATCTGCACCGGCTGGGCGTTCGCGGCGCCGCCAACGGCGAGCAGCGCGCCCATCGAGACTACAGATGTCAGAAGTACTTTGCGCATAAAACTCGCCTCCCAGCTTGTCTTTTTGATCTGTCGAATTTGGCTCGTAACGTATTTTTGATGGCAAAAAGTCCAGGCAATTGTCGATGCCGAAGCGAAAAAATCGCCAGAGATGCCGTGGCAAAAATCCTCTGTTTGGTTTGATTAGTCAACAGTATTCTGTGCCACGTTCTGGTTTTTGCGGCGGTCGTCCGAGGTGTTCAGCGCAATGGCCGGCAAATGCGCCTTCCGTACCGGCAGATGCGCGGGGAGGGGCGGCATTGGCCACGCCTCTTGTCCTTTCATTCATCCTGGATCAAAATTTTTCGGTCGTGTCTCCCCGCACGCCTTGCGCAGGGAGACACGATAGTCAGTCATTCAGTGCAGACTTTGTACAGTGGGAATTATCCACGGGATCAGGAACTGTTCCACAATGACCAATCCGCTTAAGAATAATGTAAGCACGATACTGTGAATAAAGGTGCGGGCAAACACATTCCCTTCCTGACCCACCATGCCGGTGACTGTAACGCCAGTGGCGATATTCTGTGGCGAAATCATTTTTCCCATCACGCCGCCTGACGAATTGGTGGCGGCAAACAGCACGGGATTAAGGTTAAGCTGCTGCGCAGCAATCACCTGCAAATTACCGAACAAGGCATTGCCAGACGTGTCACTACCGGAGAGCATCACGGCAACCCAGCCCAGGAAGGGCGAGAGCAGCAGGAATAAATGCCCGGTTGCGGCTACTCCGGCGCCTAATGTGTAAGCGAGGCCAGAATAGTTCATCAAATAAGCCAAGCCGACGATCAGCATCACGGTCAACACTGCGATCCAGACCTGTTTAATGGTTTTGCCGATACATTTGAAGAACGCAGCTGGCGACAACCCGACAAGCAGTGCCGTCAACACCGCGGAGAGCAGAATGGCGGTGCCGGTGCCGAGCGGTTGAAAATTCCAAACCGCAGCATATGGCTTGTTGTGATACAATGTGATGGAAATTGCTTTATTTAGGCCAGGCCATGCAATTGCACGTTGACCGATTGCTGCTACCTTATAGGTCGTCCAGATAATCACCGTAGCGGAGACCACAACCCAGGGAATCCAGCCCTGCCATGGTGCCATATCATGTGGCGCCGTCCGTTCGGCCTCCAGTTCCGATTCTTTAATCGCGAAGTTTGCATCCGGCACCGGACGCCACACTTGCAGGAACAGCAGCGTGGTGATCAATGAGGTGAGAGATGACAACACATCCGTCAGCGAATAATCGATGAAGTTCGATGTGAAAAATTGAGCAAAAGCAAAGCTTCCGCCAGCCACGAACAGCAATGGCCAGAGTGCCTTCACTGACCGCCAACCGCCGTAGATGGTCATCACGTAGAAGGGAAGGAGCAGTGCGATCACCGGCAATTGCCGTCCGATCATCGCGGCCAGCGCCGTTGTCGGCAAGCCGGTCACCGCACCCAGCACGGTTACCGGAACACCCAATCCACCGAATGCGACCGGTGCGGTGTTGAAGATCAACACGAAGACCAACGCTTCAATCGGCGGGAAGCCAACCAGGATCAGTAGAGAGCTGCTAATCGCAACCGGCGTACCAAAGCCGGAGATGCCTTCCAGCAAGGCGCCAAAGCAAAATGCAATCACGACCAGCACGACTCTGCGGTCATTCGGAAGGTGCGCGAGAATCCATTTCCGGAATGCTTCAAACCTCCCTGAGAACACTGCGACATTGTAGAGCAGGAGGGCATTCACGACGATCCACATAACCGGCCAGACCGCGAACACCGCACCATTGGCCACTGAGCTTAAAGCGAGACCTGCTGGCATTTGCCAGACGGCGATGGCAATAACGAGTGCGACGACAAGCCCGGCCAGTGCGGCCTGCCAGGCAGGGCGGCGTAACACACCGAGCAAAACCAGAACCGTAACCACGGGCAACACCGCCACGAGAAAGGACAGCCCCAGACTGCCTCCTACCGGCGTTAGTAGCTGTGCGAACATTTCCTAATCCCTTTTGTCGTTGTTATATCGAAGTATTCGATTGGTCTGCGGTATTGCCGAGTAGCACGACAAGCCGCCATGCAAGTCCTTGGGCGCCGCGCACAAGCGCACCCCCGATGCCGTTGGCGCCGGTGGCAAGATTTGCGTTGCGGGTTGGAGCGGCCCGCTAACTCGTCAGGTTCATAACCTGATGGGGCATCGCATTCAGCAGATAGGCCAGGAACAGGGCGGCGTGCGGCGGCGGTTCTGTATCCTGGTTGGCTTTATGGTTCACGTTATCCCCCATGCCCGCGCACTTCGGCACGGTTCAGTGTATGGTTTAGCAGTGGACCTTTAACCAAGAAAAGGTGGATGTGGCAATAAATTTTTACCAAAGTAAATTTGGTTAATAAAACTGCTTTTATTTGACTTTCGGCTCATGTTAGGGCTTCCATCTGTCCAGGAAGGTTCCATGCCACAACAAGTCCGGCCGATCCCTCTGGCCAACGCGATCGCTGAGCGAATTCAGACCATGATTTTGGAAGGCGTTTTGCGGCCCGGCGAAAAGCTGTTGCCTGAGCGCGAATTAGCTGTGACGCTTGGTGTCTCCCGTCCATCCTTGCGCCAGGCTCTCGCTTTGCTGGAAGAAAAGGGCCTTCTCGTCACCAGTAAATCCGGCACGGTTGTTTCCCGCTTTCTGAGCGGGCTGGTTGACCCCCTGGCCGAACTCCTGGCTGATGACGAGCGTGTTTCGGCGGATTATTTTGAATTCCGGCGTTCCATTGAGGCTCATGCTGCGGGCCTTGCCGCATTACGGGCCACCGAACCTGACCGTGCGGCAATCCGCGACTGTCTCAGCCGTATGCGCGCCGCTCATGGCCTCGAAGACCCAACCCTGGAAGCCGATTGCGATGTCGAGCTACACGGCCTGATCTATGAAGCCGCGCATAATGTGCTGCTTCTGCACGTTATGCGTGTCATTGGGGATTTGATGCGCAAAGGCGTGTTTTACAATCGCGAGCAGCTTTATCGGCGGACCGGCGTGCGCGATATGCTCCTAGAGCAGCATATTGCGATCGGCGAGACAGTCATCAGCGGCGACGCAAAAGCTGCCGAGAAGGCCGCCGCCGATCATATCAATTTCACCTATTCAACCATCGAAGACATCCGCCGGGACGAAATGCGAACGGCGACTTCGCTGCGGCGGATTGATCGCAAGGATCTGGTGGCGCACTCGTCAGCGGTCAAGGTCGATAAATCAACATTGGCTTAAGTCTGAAAGCGGCAGAATGTTGCTTAGCTGGCAAGCCACCACGGTAATTCAAATCCGATGTAGTCAGTTGCACGTGGTTGGGCTGGTATTGCTGTGGCCGGCGCCGCGCCCTTCAACGCGGCCGGCGCTGGCGGCCGGTAACTCACGCCACAAACGCATGAAACGATCTGACGGCGGACAAAGTGGACGGGCCCAACATCATGTTAGTTCGGCCGAATTATTAAACTTAATAGCCGCATCAAGCCTCTCATGAACTTTCCTTCGCCTAGCCACTGTTGCGTAACGCCGAGGCAATACCGTTGATGGAAATATGCACGCCACGCCGTACGCGGTCACTCACCTCCTCTTTGCCTCCCCGGGCAACTTGGTCGCGATAGCGGCGCAGCATTTCAACCTGTACGTGGTTGAGCGGGTCGAGATAGGGAAAGCGATTGGTAACCGAACGGCGCATGACCGGATTCCGCTCCAGCAGGGTCCGCTGGCCGGTGATGGACAGGAGGTGGGCGCGTGTGCGGTCATACTCCGCCTTGATGCGGGGGAAGATGCGCTCTCGCAACGCGTCGTTCTCGACCAGCCCTGCATAACGCTCGGCAATCCCCATGTCCGCCTTGGCCAACACCATGTCCATGTTGAGCAGCAAGGTGGAGAACACCGGCCATTCCTGGAACATGGATTGCAGCAGCCGGAGCCCGCTGTCGCCGCGTTTGGCGATGACAGAATCCACGGCCGAGCCGAAACCGTACCAGCCCGGCAGCATGACCCGGCATTGTGCCCAGGAAAACACCCAGGGAATCGCGCGAAGATCTTCGATGGACCGGCCCTTGGCGCGCGATGCCGGACGGCTGCCCAGATTGAGGCTGGCGATTTCGGTGATCACGGTGGATTGCCAGAAATAATCTTCAAACCCTGGCGTCTCGTAAACAAGGTTGCGATAGGCCGCGTAGGCGGCGTCCGACAATTCGCCCAGAATCTCCGGAAAGCTTGGCGCCAGTGGCTCGGCGACCGCCGGTTCGGCGGTTGCAACCAGCGTCGCCGAGACCAGAACCTCCAGATTTCGTTTGCCAACTTCCGGATTGCCGTATTTCGCGGCGATCACCTCGCCCTGCTCGGTGAGGCGTATCTGCCCCTGCACGGCGCCTTTGGGTTGCGCGAGAATCGCCTGGAAGCTGGGGCCGCCGCCGCGGCCGACCGAGCCGCCCCGGCCATGGAACAGGCGAAGCCGCACGCCATGACGCGCGAACACGTCGACCAGCCCAACCTCCGCGCCGTAGAGCTCCCAGCCGGAGGTGAGGAAGCCGCCATCCTTGTTGCTGTCAGAATAGCCGAGCATGACCTCCTGAGTCTCACCACGGCTTGCCAGCAGGTTGCGGTAGAATGGAAGAGAGAACAGCCTGTCCATGACGCTTGCGGCGGCGCGCAGATCCTCGATGGTTTCGAACAGCGGCACGATATTCACGGCGAGTTGCTGCGTGCCGGGGTGGAGTAGCCCTGCCTCCTTCAGCAGCACGGCGAGTTCCAGCATGTCGGAAACGCCGTCGGTCTTGGAAATGATGGCCGTGCGGATCGCGCGACTGTCGTAGCGCACGTGGGCGGTGCGCGCAGCATCAAAAATGGCCAGCTCTTTCATGGTCTCGGCGCTGTAATCTACATGCCGGGAGACCAGCGGGCGGCTGGTGGCCAGCTCCGCGAGCAGGAGGGCAATGCGCGCCTGCTCGTCAAGCTGAAGATAATTAGTCCCAGGGCTGGCCACTTCCAGCAACTCGGCGACCGTGCGTTCATGCACGGCCGAATTCTGCCGCAGATCTATTGGTGCCAGCGTCCAGCCGAATACACGCGCGGCGCGCACAAGGGCGCCAAGCCGCCCGCGCGTGAGCAGTGCGGAGCCATTAACTCGCAGGGAGTGCGCAATGATTTCAAGATCATTCGCAAATGCTTCCGGTGTTGCATAAGGTGGCGTGGCGGCATCGTAGCTGGCGGGCACTGGTCCGGCGGGCGGACGGCCGAACAGGGCCACATGGGTCCCTATAAGCCGGGCCTGGACTGTTGCCAGCGCCCGCCGGTAGGGTTCATCGGCCTGATGCTCCGGGTGACCCGAGGATTGCTCGGCGAGCGATTGCAGTTCTGGCGTTGTATCGGCGTGCAAGGACGCGAGCGTAAGCTCGCGGCGAAGCTTGCGAACTTCGCCCAAGTAAAAGCCGAAAGCCCGCTGAGCCTGCCGGGCCAGGGCTTCGGTCAGCACTGTGGCGTCCACAAACGGATTGCCATCGCGGTCGCCGCCGATCCAACTGCCGATTTCCAAAAAAGTCGGCAAGCCGCCGGGAGTCTCGCCAAGTTCCTGTTCGACTGCCGCATACAGCTTCGGAACTTCCGCGAAGAAGGTCGCATCGAAAAAAGCCAGGGCGTTCTCGACCTCATCCAGCACGGAGAGCTTGGTCGGGCGCAGCATGCGCGTCTGCCACAAGGTAAGGACAAGACTGCGCAGCTCGACGTCGATCTCCTCGCGCTCCTCCTTGGTTTCGGCCAGGCGGTCGCGCCGGTTGAGGAGTGCCGCAATGGCATCGAGGCTGTCCAAAATGCTCCGGCGCTGTACCTCGGTGGGGTGTGCGGTGAGAACGGGGGCAATATAGGCATTGAAGAAGAAGTTGCGGAGTGCCGCGGTGTCGAAACCGGCGGCGCGGGCGCGGGCGATTCCGGCGGCGAGACTGCCTTCGCGCGGCGGGGAACCGGCGACCAGATGCGCCCGCCAGCGCCGCGTATGATGATGGTCTTCGGAAATATTGGCGAGGATCGAAAAATAGCCAAAAGCGCGAGTAATATTGTTAATTTGGCCCTCTGACAGGCCCTTAAGGATTGTTTCCAGTTCCGCCTGGGCGCTCTGGTCCTGGTCCCGGTGGAAGCGCACAGCCAATTGACGAATGGATTCGATCAGGTTGTAGGTCTCGTCCCCATCCAGCATGCGGATTGTATCGCCCAGAATTCGCCCCAAAAGGCGGATATCCTCGCGAAGGGCTTCGTCCATGGTTTCAAAGTTGCGCTTCTGAGTCTGCGGAATGTCCATACGGCCATCAAACCATGCCATTACGTCCAACGGAACTGTTTTTCTCATGCGCAGCACCCAAAACCCGCCGGCGATGATGGCGTGGAGACCAAGAGTGAACTGCCCAAGGGGGGTGAGCGGCGCCGTGCCACAACCTCATAAAGGCAAGTTAAATCATATAGTTGGCGCGACGGCGGTCATCTAAGCCCCGTTGCCGAGTTCCGGCCGCTCTTCCTTCGCGACAAAATTATATTGTTCAAAACCATGAAAATCCGCCAAAAAATTAACGCGGAAATAGGACCACTCTCTGATGGAGGCACGCCGCTCGGAGGGCGCGGCAATGTCGGTTTGGGTGTGATATCGCTTCGCCGTCCTACACCGGCTTCGACATTGATTTGACGAGTGACGTAACCATTCGACGCGGCGTGAACCGGACGCTTTGTGCCATTATCCAATTCATCGCGCCGGGGATGACGACGCGCTGGCCCTTTTGCATCGCGCGGTAGCCGATTTCCGCAACCGACTCTGCGGTCGGCAGATTCTTGCCACTCACCAGAGCGGAATTGCGCATGTTCGCCTTGTCCTGAAAGCCAGACGCGGTCGGGCCGGGGCATAGGGCCGTGACGGTCACTCCAGAGCCCTCGAGTTCTGCGGCAAGGGCTTCGGAGAAGCTCAGGACGAACGCCTTTGTCGCGTAATAGACCGCCATATAGGGGCCGGGCTGAAAGGCTGCGGTGGAAGCCGTGTTGAGTATTTTGCCGCGCGTGGCGATCAGGTCGGGCAGGAATAGCTTGGTGAGCACGACGACAGTCGCCATGTTCAGCTGCATCATCGCCAGCTCCTTGGCGAGGTTCGTGTCCTTGAACTCGCCGAAATCGGCATAGCCGGCGTTGTTCGCCAGCGCGTTGACCACGAGCCCGCGTTGCTTGATCTCGGCGTGGAGGCGGGTTGCACCTTCAGCCGTCTCGAGGTCCGCGCCGACGACGGTCACGGCGATTCCGTGGCGTTTTCGCAATTCGTCGGCGAGCGCCTCCATCTTCGCCACGCCGCGCGCGGCGAGCACAAGATCGTAGCCGCCGGCAGCGAATTGTCCGGCGAGCGCCTTGCCGATGCCGGAAGAGGCGCCGGTGATCAACGCCGTTCTGGTTGCGGTTCCGAAGTCTGTCATCTCATTCTCCTTCGCGTTTAAACATATCGATCAATTTAGAAAGTATGTTCCCGCGATTTCGTCCCGATTAGATCAGGTGCAGGAGATTTCGGCCTGTTCGACCAGCCGGCGCAGATCGGCCAGCGCGGCGCCCAGCGTAAGGCTGTAGAAGTTCTCCCGCGAAACCCGTTCAAGTTCGATCAGGCCCGCCTGCCGCAACACCTTCAGGTGATGCGAGATCGCCGGGCGGGACAATGGAAGCCGCTCCGCTATTTTCGTGACGTTCAGGCGCTGTTGCTCGGCCAGCACCATGACTATGTCCTGGCGGTATTTGTCACCGAGCGCGGTAAATAGCGGCGAGCATGCGCGAAAGCTCTTCAAAACGTCGTCAAGCGTGACAAGCGCGGCGGCAGATTTTGCGTTTCTTTTGCTCATATATTTAATCTGATGAACGTATCTAGTCTGATTTCAAAGCCTGGGGAAGCGATTTAAACGCCAGCGCGCCCGATCGCGTCTTTCCATTTCTACTTCGTAAGGAGGCTCTGAATTTGAGGTCAGGAACTTGAAACTCTTCGGCGCGGCACCTTCCATTTGAAAATGCGTACTAAGACTGCACCCAACCAGTGCGCCAGATCATCAAATTTAACTTGCAACGCGGGGGCCATCCACGGAGGTCATTCTTGGGTGAACTCTCTTTGCCCAGGAGGTTGTTAGCGGGCCAATCTGATGCCGGTGAACTGCCAGCGCGCATTGGCAGGAAAGAAGTTGCGATAGGTCGGGCGGGAATGACCATCGGGCGTGGCGAAGGATGAGCCTCGCAAGACGTATTGGTTGACCATGAACTTGCCGTTGTATTCTCCGACTGCCCCGCTTGCGGCGGCAAAGCCCGGATATGGCGCGTATGCGCTGCTCGTCCATTGCCAGGCGGCGCCGAAGAGATGGGGCAAGTCCGGCGCCTGAACCACCGCATGCTCCCATTCGGCTTCCGTCGGCAGCCGCGCACCGGCCCAACGCGCAAAGGCATCGGCCTCGTAATAGGACAAATGCAGTACCGGGGCAGATGGGTTAAGGGGGTGTCGGCCGCGCAAGGAAAATTCGGTCCATGAATCTTCGGAGCGCGACCAGTATAGCGGGTGAGTCACGCCGTGCGCGCCTACCCAGTCCCACCCGTCTGAGAGCCAGTGCACGGGGTTCGTGTAACCACCGGATTCTACGAAGTTCTGGTATTCGGAGTTGGTAACCAGAGATCCGGCGAGGCTGAACGGTTGCAGAAATTCGCGGTGCCGTGGGGTTTCGTTGTCGAAGCAGAACCCCTGGCCATAGTGGCCGATTTCTACCACGCCGCCCGGGAATGACCGCCAAGACGAGGGCGGCTGGGCCGCGCCGGCGGGCGCACTCGCGCTGTAGGCTGGCAGGATTGGGTTGCAGCTAAGGAGGTGCTTGATATCGGTGAGGATCAGTTCCTGGTGCTGTTGCTCGTGATTCAGGCCGAGTTCGATCAAGTCGTTCAGTTCCGCGGGCGGATCCTGCTCCAGAAGGCTGGAGATTCGACCGTCGACATTGTGGCGGTAGGCGATGACGACATCTAGGGATGGGCGGGTGATGAGGCCCCGCTGAGCGCGGGGATGCTTGGCGCCGATGCCGTTGTAGTAGGAATTGAACAGCACGCGGAAAGCCGGGTCGAACGGACGAAAATCCGGTTCAAGGCGTTCAAGGATAAAGGTTTCGAAGAACCATGTGGTGTGGGCCAGATGCCATTTGACAGGGCTCGCATCAGGCATGGATTGAACGGTGCAATCCTCTGGCGAGAGTGGAGCCGCGAGTGCCAACGAAACAGCGCGGACGGCGCTAAACCTGTCGAGCAGGCCGGTTGACGCGGGAGGCGCTCCGCAGGGGGTAGGTATGTCATTCATGAGCATGGTCCTTGAACGCGCGCGCATAGCAGACGAGGAACTTATGCTCCCGGTCGGTCCAGGTGTTCGCAGGGTGGAAACCGGATCTTGCCAGCAGCGCGAAGAAATCGGAGGGGGTGTATTTGTAGCTGTTCTCGGTATGGATGCGTTCGCCTTTGGCGAAGTGGCGATCACCTCCCGGCCAATGGACGGTCTGTGCAGTCCGTGCCTCGAGATGCATCTCAACCCGGCTCAGCGGCGCATTGAACAGAGCGATGTGGCGCCAGGATCGGAGATCGAAATCGGCTCCGAGGTCACGATTTACACGGCGAAGAATGTTGATGTTAAAGGCTGCGGTAACGCCGAGCGCATCGTCATAGGCGGCCTCCAGCGCGGATGCGGGCTTGAGCAGATCGACGCCGATCAGCAATCCGTCGGCTTTCTGATGCAGGCGGGAGAGAAAGACCTGAGCCTCCTGCGTGGTAAAATTGCCGATTGACGAGCCAGGATAGAAGAAAACGCGATGCCCGGAAGGTATATTGTCCGGCAGATCAAAATCCCGGGTGAAATCGATGTTCATCCATGTCATTGGGATAGCGGGAAAGCACGCCTGGAGTTTCGCCAAGGCGCGATGGAGAAATTCAGCGGAAATATCGACCGCCACATAGGCCGCTGGGCGCAGGGCCGGCAACAGCTTCGCCGCCTTCACGCAATTGCCAGCACCAAGATCAATGAAAGCGGCGCCGGGAGCGATGGCCCGGGCGATGCCGTTCAAGTTCGTCTCGATAATGCCGGTTTCGGTTCTGGTTAGATCATATTCGTCGAGCAGGCAGATCGCCTCAAACAACGTTGAGCCAAGCGCATCGTACAAAAACTTTGGTGCGATGGTTGCCTGTTGAGCGGCAAGGCCGGCGGCCAGCTCGGCGCGGTAACCTTGCGCATCCGTCTGCGGCATTTGGAGCTGCGCTTCTTTGAAGGTCATGGCATGATCCAGTGGAGGGCGATCCCGTCCAATGGGTCCATTGGGGCCGTCCAAGGGGAGGCTTCGATTGCCCCCAAGGTATGGGTGTAGCCGGCATCCCAGCGCGCGCGAATACCGCTTTCACTGAAATCGATGTCCTTTGCATAGTCTTCGCCGGGCAACACCGGCGCTACCAGGGCGACGACGTGCATTCGCGTGGTGCAACCATAGGACGCCATCTCGCGAACATCGTCAGCTCTGCGTTCGGCCTCTGGCAGCCGGCCGGCGAGTTCAGCAATGATGTGGCGGAGCCTGTGGATTTGCTGTTGCCGCTCCACATGGCTGCGCGTCCGGCTGGCAAACTGCACGTCCAGCTGCCGGTTCAGCACCTCGCCGATGCTGCGCGGCTCCTGCCCCTCCTGGTTCCACAAATGCACCGAGAAGACCAACGCGCTACGCCTCGGCTTGTCGTCGAAAATGGTTTCCATGGGCGTGTTGGAGAGAATTCCGCCATCCCAGTAGAGCTGGTCATCGATCCGCACGGCAGGAAATGCTGGCGGCATCGCCCCCGAGGCGAGCACATGCTCGATTCTGAATTCGATGTCGCGGCTGTCAAAATAGCGCATCTCGCTGGTGCAGACGCAGGCGGCTCCGACGGAAATCCTGGTTTCCCGCCGATTGATCCGGTCGAAATCAACCAGCTCCGTCAGCGTCCTGCGCAAGGGCGTGGTGCTGTAAAAGGCCGCACTTTCCGCGCCGATAGGCCAGGCGCTACCCAGCAGCGCCGCAGGGTTGGGGACGAAGAAATCGGAGAGCCCATTTGTCATCGTCATAAGGCGGGCAATAGGCCCGCCACCGGGAAGTGCCGCCACGGCGTTCGCCGTCAGGTTGTATTCCACCCGGCTCCAAAATTCTCGCAGCCGCTCCAGCCGGTGCGCCGGTTCATTGCCGGCGATAAGACTTGCATTTATGGCTCCGATCGAGGTGCCAATAACCCAGTCCGGCTCGATCCCGCTTTCATGCAGTGCCTGGTACACGCCCGCCTGATAAGCGCCGAGCGCGCCACCGCCCTGGAGGACCAGCACATTCTGCCCCAGCTGTAACGTTTCATGTTTGTTCATGTTGGCGTTTCCTGGCTGCATCAAGGTGTTCACGTATCCATAGCGGCGGCGAGACGGACGCCGCATTGATAGGCCGTTTTATCCGCCCCCCAGGTATTGGGGGCAGCAGGCTGAACCGCCCCCGGTGCCGGAGGCGGTCTAATTGGAGTTATGTAGTCATGGCTGGATTTTCCAGCATAACGACGTTGCGCTTCGGCTTCGGCGCCAAGATCTGTAACAGGCCTCGGGCGCCGGAGGCGTACGAAACTACTCCACGGAAGCCGAAACGCTAACGGTCACCACCGCTCAGAGTTGCCCCGCCAGAATCGCCACCGCCACCGCCAGCCCCACTTCACGGTTGAGCTTGAACAGCGCCAGGCAGCGCGCCGGGTCGTTGATGTCCAGCCGCGCAACTTGCCAGGCGAGCAGCGCGACGGGGATGACCATCAGCCAATAGCCCCAGACATGCAGCCCGAAGCCCGCCATGGCGAGCAGCAGCAGCAGAATCGTGCCCGTGTACCATACCGCCAGCATCCCGCGCGTGCGTTCCCCGAACAGCCGCGCTGTGGATTTCACGCCGATCATCGTGTCGTCCTCGCGGTCCTGATGCGCGTAGATCGTGTCGTAGCCCAAAATCCATAGAACCGCGGCGCCATAGAGGGAAAGCGACGGCCAGGAGCAGAAATGCCCCGTCGCGGCGGCGTAGCCCATCGGCGCGCCCCAGCCGAAGGTGAAGCCCAGCACCACTTGCGGCCACCATGTCACGCGCTTGGCCGCCGGGTATAGCGCCACCAGCAGCAGCGAGCCTACGCCGAGGATCTGTGCCGCGCGGTTCAGCAGCAGCAAAATCCCCAGCCCAATTAGACAGAGCAGCGCGAGAAACACCAGCGCCTGCGTCGGCGTCACTGCGCCCGAGGCCAGCGGCCTGCCGCGCGTGCGCTCCACTTGCGCGTCCATCTTGCGGTCCCACAGGTCATTCACCACGCAGCCCGCGCCGCGCATCACCACCGAGCCAACGCCAAACAGCGACGCCAGCCACAGCCCGGCCCAGAACCCGTGAGCCGCCAGGCAGATGGCCCACAGCCCGGGAAGAAGCAGGAGCCAAACACCGACCGGGCGGTCGAGGCGGGCAAGCAGCACGTAGGGAACGAAGCGCTGTGGCACATGGGCCACCCAGCCGGAGAGGCGTATATCGGTGAATCCACTCATGGTGCTATTCAGCGCCGCATGAGTGTCGCGTCAATTCGCCTTTACGTGCCCGGGCCGCTAGCCGCCGGGGCTGATGTCGCCCTTTCCGAGGCGCAATCGCACTATCTTGCCAATGTGATGCGCGCTGCCCTGGGGGATGCCCTGCGCGTTTTCGATGGCGTGAGCGGCGAATGGCGTGCCGCTGTCACAAAAATTTCCCGCAAATCGGTTACGCTCACTTTGGTGGAGCAGACCCGCCCGCAAACGCCCGAGCCCGATGCCTGGCTCTGCTTCGCCCTGCTTAAGCGCGCCAAGACGGACGTGGTGGTGGAGAAGGCGACAGAGCTTGGCGTTTCCGTCATCCAGCCCATCATCACCGCCCGCACCAATGCCGACCATGTGAATTTGGAGCGGCTGCGCGCCATCGCCGTCGAGGCGGCGGAGCAGTGCGAGCGCCTGGCCGTGCCGGAGGTCCGCCCGCCACTGCCGCTGTGCAAGCTGATGGCGCAATGGCCGGACCGCCCTCTCTACGTGGCGGATGAACGCCGTACCGCCACCCTGCTCGGCCCGGCACCCAGCCCCAGCGCCCTCATGGTCGGGCCGGAGGGCGGCTTTACCGATGCGGAGCTTGAAGCTATCGGTCGCACGCCCCAGGTGATGCGCGTGTCCCTGGGAGCCCGTATCCTGCGGGCCGAAACCGCCGCCATTGCCGGGCTCGCGCTGCTTCTCGCGGCGCAGCCCTGAACAGGGAGTAGATCTTGTCCAACCCCGGAGACGTCGATTCGCGGATCGTCGAGGGTGTGCGCGACCTCGCCGCCTATCTCGAATCTGGTTGCAAGCCGTTGGACAACTGCAAAATCGGCACCGAGCACGAGGCATTCGGCTTCCGGCTGAACGGCTTCGCTCCGCCCAGCTATGAGGAGACAGGCGGTATCGCCGATCTGCTGCGCGCAATGCGGGCGCGGGAAGGCTGGCAGCCGATTCTCGACCACGGCAACACGATCGGGCTGAAGGGCAGCTCCGCCTCGCTGTCGCTGGAGCCGGGCGGGCAGTTTGAGCTGTCCGGCGCGCCGCTGGCCGACCTCCACGCAACCAGGGCGGAGCTGGACGCGCATGTCGCGCGGCTGCGCGATGTCGCACCGAAGCTCGGGCTCGGCTTCGCGCCGCTCGGCTTCCACCCCTTGGCCAAGCAGGCGGACATGCCGATGATGCCCAAGGGCCGCTACAAGCTGATGCGCGACTATATGCCGAAAGTCGGCACGCGCGGGCTGGACATGATGTTCCGTACCTGCACCGTACAGGTCAACCTGGATTTCTGTTCGGAACCCGACATGGTGAAGAAGATGCGGGTGGCGAGCGCGCTGCAGCCGCTGGCCACGGCGCTGTTCGCAAATTCGCCTTTCTACGAGGGCAAGCCCAACGGGTATCTCTCCAATCGCGCCCTGGTCTGGACGGATACGGATAACGCGCGCTCCGGCATCCCGGCGGTGATTTTCGAGGATGGCTTCGGCTTCGAGGCTTATGCCAACTGGCTGCTCGACGTGCCGATGTACTTCGTTTACCGCGACGGCAATTTTTTCGACGCCACCGGCGCCTCGTTCCGCGACTTCATGGCGGGCAGGCTGGCGGCGCGGCCGGGTGAGCGCGCTACGATGGGTGATTTCGCCGACCATGCCACCACCGCTTTCCCGGATGTGCGGCTGAAGAAATATATCGAGACGCGCGGTGCCGATTCCGGCCGGCCGGAGATGATGCTGGCGCAATCGGCACTGTGGACCGGGATTTTTTACGACCAGGCCGCGCTGGATGCGGCTTCCGCCATGGTCGCGCCGCTGGGCTACCGGGATGTCATCGCCCTGCGCGAAGCCGTGCCGGCCGCCGGCATCAACACCGGCTTCGGCGCGGGCACGCTGCGCGATCTGGCCCGCGACGTGCTCGCCATCGCCGCCGGCGGCCTGAAGAACCGCGCGCGCAAGAATGCGGCCGGAGAGGATGAGCGGATTTATCTCCGCCCGCTGCAGGACATCGCCGAAGGCGCTCCCACCCAGGCCGAGCGCTGGCTCGCTCGCTACCACGGCGTCTGGGGCGGGGATGTGACGAAGATCTTCGCCGAGGCGGCGCTGTAACAACAAAAAGGGCCCGTCCTTGCGGCGGGCCCTTTGAGATTTGCCTGAAAGGCGCCTTACGGCATGTGCGTCGGGGTGGCGCTCGCCACCTGGGCCGCCGCCGAAGGCGACAGGTCGGTTACGAAATGGTCCAGATCGTCGCTGGACTTCAGCGCCAGCACAGCCTGGAATTCGGCGGCGTTGTTCAGGCAGAAGGTTGAGCCCTGGGCCATGCCGGCCATGGTCTGGTTGTTCGCCAGCAGGGTGACGAAGCTGTCTTCCATCTTCTGCCCGCTGGAGCGGCCGCTGGCCTTGCGGAAATACGCATCCATCGCATGCTGCGCCGCCAGCACGTGCGGCTGGAAGTTTTGCATGAACGCATCGTATTGTTGCTGGTCGCCGCAGGTGAGCGCCGCCACCATGAGCGCGGATTTCAGCCCGATGACGTTGAACGCCTGCTGGATCTGCTCTTGCTGCGCGGCGGAGAACTTGATCCGCGGCGAGACTGGCGGGGGCACATCTACAGCCACCGGGTACATATGCCCCACCGGGGGAAGCGGCTCGAGGTTGGCCTGCTGCGCGGGCTTGGCGCAGCCGGTCACCATGAGGGCGGTTAATCCGAGGCTGAGAAGGGCTTTGCCGCGCACCGGGGCCGAAGACAGTGTCTGCAAGGGCTGATCCTTAAAAAAGTAACGGAATCGTAAATGACATTCGCTAGATACAGCCAAAACGGAATGCCGCCAAGCGCAAAATCCGCCAGATGTTTATTGTAATTGTCTGAAAATAAAGAATTTCAGGCTGTGCCGTGAATTTGTAATCTGGCTACAGCCGGGCCACGCGCAGGGCGTTGGTGGTGCCAGCCTGTCCGAAGGGAACGCCGGCGACGATGACGATCTCGTCGCCTTTCTTCGCGAACCCCTCCGTGCGGGCCAGTTTCAGCGCGTGCTCGACCGCCTGTGTCATGGAATGGACACCCTCGGTGGTGATGGCGTGCACCCCCCACACGGCCGCCAGACGCCTTGCCACTGCCAGGCTGGTGGTCAGCCCCAGCACCGGGCAGTCCGGCTTTTCGCGGGCGACGCGCAGTGCCGTCGAGCCGGATTCTGTCAGGGCCACAATCGCCTGCGCCCCGATGGTCTGCGCCACCTGCACCGCGGCGGCGGCGATAGCATCGGCGGAGGATTTTTCCGGTGCCGGGCGCTTGGCGTCGATGGTTTTGCGCCAGTCCTCGTCGCGCTCCACGCGGGTGATGATACGGTCCATCATGTTCACCGCCTCTCGCGGGTATTGCCCGGCGGCGGATTCGGCGGAGAGCATCACCGCGTCCGCGCCGTCGAACACCGCAGCGGCCACGTCGGAGGCTTCGGCGCGGGTGGGGGCGGGGGCGGAGATCATGCTCTCCAGCATCTGCGTCGCCACCACCACCGGCTTGCCGCGCAGTTGGGCGGCGCGGATGATGCGTTTCTGCGCGATCGGCACTTCTTCTGGCGGCAGTTCCACGCCGAGGTCGCCGCGCGCCACCATCGCCGCGTCGGCGAGGTCGAGGATCGCCTCCAGATTATCCAGCGCCTGCGGCTTCTCCAGCTTTGCCATCACGCAAGCGCGGCCCGCCGCCAGGGTCTTGGTCTCGGCCACGTCCTCGGGCCGCTGCACAAAGGACAGGCCGATATAGTCGATGCCGAGCGGCAACACGAAGTCGAGATCGGCGCGGTCCTTTGCGGTGAGCGCCGGAATCGGCAGCACCACATCCGGCACGTTCACGCCCTTGCGGTCGGAGAGCACGCCGCCGTTCAGCACCTCGGTCAGCAGATGGTCGCCGCGGTTGTGGAGCACGCGCAGCCGCAGCTTTCCGTCGTCGAGCAGCAGCGTGGTGCCGATTCCGGCGGCTTCGTGGATTTCCGGGTGCGGCAGGCAGACGCGCCGCGTGTCGCCCGCCGCCATGTTCATATCCAGGATGAAATGCTGGCCTGCCTGAAGCTGCACACGCCCCGATTGAAACGTGCCGACGCGCAGTTTCGGCCCCTGCACATCGGCAAGGATGCCGATGGGGCGGCGGAATTTCTGTTCCACCGCGCGGATCATCTTGATGCGCCGGGCGTGGTCCTCATGCGAACCGTGGGAGAAGTTGAGGCGGAACACGTCCGCCCCGGTCTGGAACAGCTGAGCGATCATTTCCGGCGTGGAACTCGCCGGGCCGAGCGTGGCGATGATCTTGGTCCGGCGATGGCGGCGCAACCGTTCGGTCATGGCAACCTCATGTGATGAGTATGGCGCGGATGTCGTTCACATTGGTCAGTGTCGGCCCGGTGACGACGAGATCGCCGAGCGCGTGGAAGAAGCTGTAGCTGTCGTGCCGGGCGAGGAATTCCGCCGCGTCCAGCCCCAGCGCGGCGGCGCGGGGGAGCGTGTCCGGCCCGATCATCGCGCCAGCGGCGTCCTCGGTGCCGTCGATGCCGTCCGAATCCCCGGCCAGCGCCCAGATATTGGCGGCACCGCCCAAAGCCAAGGCGAGGCTGAGCAGATACTCCGTATTTCGCCCGCCCCGGCCCGCCGGCCCCGCGCCGATGCTCACGCTGGTCTCGCCGCCGGAGAGCAGCAGCTTCGGCCCCGTGGTGCACAGCGCGAGCCTTGCGTGGGCGCGGCCCAACTCCGCCGCTTCGCCCTCGAGCGCGTCGCCCAGAATCTGCACCGCCATCCCGGCCTCCCGCGCGGCAGCTTCCAGCGCCATTCGTGGCGTAGCGATCAGCCGGTAATCCGCGCCGGGCGCCCAGGTGGGGCCGGAGCCGATGATGGCCGGGTCGTCCCCCGGAACGTCAGAAATCGCCAAGGTGACGAGCCGGGCGGGCGCGCAGGCGGCGGCGAGCTTGCCGCCCTTGATGCCGGACAGCGCCTTCCTGATTCGGTTAATGGTCGAAATCGGCGCGCCGGAGGCGAGCAGCGCCTTGTTCACCAAAATCTTATCGGCCAGGGTGATGTCCGGCGCGGGCAGGGCCATCAGCGCCGAGGCGCCGCCCGAGATCAGCGCCACCACCTGGTCCGGGGGGGTGAGGTTCCGCACCGCCGCCAGGATTTCGCGTGCCGCCGTTTCGCTCGCCGCATCCGGCACTGGATGGGCGGCTTCCAGCACCCGGATCTTTCGCGTGGGCACCGAATGGCCGTAGCGGGTGACGACGACGCCCTCATAATCCGCATCGCCCCAGGCGGCCTCCAGCGCGGCGGCCATGGAAGCGGCGGCCTTGCCCGCGCCAATCACGATGTTCCTGCCGGGAGCGGGCGGGGGCAGGTGCGCAGGCACGCAAAAAGCCGGGTTGGCCGCGGCGATCGCCACGCCAATTATGCGCCGCAAAATTTTGCACTTGTCTTCCTCCACGCCTCATCTATCCGCCAGTCGTTGCGCCGGAGCAACCCCGCCCGGCAACACGGGCATTGACGCCGCCCGAGGCCAGGCTCTATCCCGGCGCTCCCTTACGAGCAGGAGTGATACCGATGTCCCAGGCCGCGACCGAGGAAAAGCCGACCAATATCGCCGGTGAGCGGCTGCGCAGCATCATCGAGCGCATCGAGCGGCTGGAGGAGGAACGCAAGGCCCTCGCCAACGACATCAAGGATATCTATTCCGAGGCGAAATCCGCCGGGTTCGACGTGAAGGTGATCCGCCAGCTCATCCGCATCCGCAAGCAGGAGCCGGCGGAGGTCGAGGAGCAGGAAACCCTGCTGGACGTGTACCGCCGCGCCATCGGCATGTAAGTTTCAGAGCCCCTTACGAAACCCTACTATGCCGGCCGCCTGGCACCGCATTTCTGCGCTCCGGTGCTCACGTACCTCATTGTACGCTCCGCTCCGGTGCTCGAAATACGGTACCACTCGGCTCGGCCTAGCGGGTTTTGTAAGGGACTCTTAGTCCGGGGCGTGGTCCAGCTCCGGATAATGCCTGAAAATGCCCGATTCATTGAATGGCACGCGCCGCGCGGAGCCGAGATAGGCGGCAATGTTTTTCCTGCGCCGCACGGCGCGGTGCAGCGCCTCCAGCGCCGGATAATCGTTGCTCCACCCCCGCATGGCCTTGGGGAAGGCGTACAACAGGCCGTCCGCGAGCTGGAACAGAGATGTATCCACATAGGACAGCGCGCCGCCCACCGCATGGGCCGGACCGTCCGGGTTCTGCTGCAGCACACGCTCGAAATAGGAGAGAAATTTCGGCAAACGGTCGCGCCGAAACGCCGTGGCCCGCGCCAGCGCGGCCTCCTTCTGGTCCTCGTAATACAGGCTGCCGGAAATCGGGTGGTGGGTGTCGTGGATCTCCGCCACCATGTCCGTGATGGTCAGCTGCAGCCCATGCGCAAAATACTGGTCGGCTTCGTCCGCCGGGGCGAGGCCAAGCCGGGGCCCAAGATAGAGCAGGATGTTCGCAACATGGGAGACGATGATCTCCCCATGTTTCAGTAATGGCGGCGCGAAGGGGATATGCGGCGTTTTCCCGCTCTCCATGAACTTTATCATTTTTTCGGTGCCATCCGGCTGCCGCGCCATGTCGGTATAGTCCGCCCCTGCGGCTTCCAGGGCTAGCCGGACGAATTCGCCGCGCCCCTGCAACCCATCCCAGTAGTACAATTCATAGGCCATGGCTGTTCTCCGCACTGGCTGGGAGGTGAGCCTGGCGGCGCGGCGGTTCAAGATGCGTGGCCGAACCTAGCTTTTGCCGCGGCCGGGTCGGGCAGGGCGCAGCGCCGCGCCAGCGCCAGGATCAGCACGCTGAACACCGCAATGACCGCAGCACCGCTGTCCTGGCCGAGCCAGCTTAAGCCATGCAGCGGGCCGAGCCAGGTGATCAGCCAGAGCCCGAAGAAATACGGAAACAGCCACGCCGCCCCGCGCCATTGCAGGTGCGCGAGCGTGCGCCGCGTGGCCAGCTGCCAGCCGCAATAGGCGATGAACGCCGCCAGCAGCGCGCCGAACAGATGGTTCGTCACGGCCGCCCCGGCCCAGAACACCACGAGATTGCCAATGACGAATGCCGCCGGGGCGAGCACCCGCGCGGCGCCGAGGCGGAACGGCCGGGGGAAATCCGTCTCTGGCAGGGTGGCGCGGAAGCAGGCCAGCACCACCGGCCCGGTGCCGTAGGCCAGCACGCCGATGGAGGAAATATACGTCACCAATTGGCGCCATGAGGGTAGCGGCAGCAGGAACAGCAGACCGGCGACAAAGGCGAGGCCAAGGCTTGCGAGTGGCACGCCGCTGCCGGAGAGCCGGGTGAGCCCGCGCGGCATCAGCCCGCCATGCGCGCTGGCATAGATCACCCGCGCTGCCGTGGTGTTGTAGATGATCCCGGCGCCGCTCGGGGAGATGGCCGCGTCGGCATACAAGGCCGCCGCCAGCCAGGACAGGCCGAGCATGGAAGCCAGCCCCGCGAAGGGGCCGGAGACGCCTGGGAATTTCAGCTCTGCCCAGCCATGCGCCAAGGCTTGCGGCGGCAGCGCGCCGATGAAGGCCAGTTGCAGCCCGGCATAGAGCAGGATGCAGAACAGCACCGAGCCGATGATCGCGAAGGGCAGGTTGCGGTGCGGATTGCCGGACTCGCCAGCCAGCTCGATGGCCTGGCGGAAGCCGAGATAGGTGAAGATGATGCCCGAGCCCGAGACGGCGGCGAGTACACCCCCGGCGCCAGCAGGGGCAAAGCCGAATTCGGTAAAGTTCTGCGGCCGGAAATGCACCGCCATCAGCGCCACCACGGTCCCCGCCGGCACGGCGAGCTTCCACCAAGTGATGGCGTTGTTCACCGCCAGCACCAGCCGGATGGCGAACATGTTGATGACGACGAACAGTGCCATCAGCGCCACCGCCGCAGCCAGCCCCGGCCCGGTAAGCACGCCCGCCTGCGCCAGCCCCGGCCAAAAATTCGCGGCGTAGGAGACCACCGCCACGGCCTCGACCGGCGACACCGCCACATAGGCGAGAAAATTCACCCAGCTCATGATCTGGGCCGCGAGGTTGCCGAAGCAGAGTTGCGGAAACAGGATCACCGCCCCCGGGCGCGGAAACATGGTGGACAGTTCTGCATAGACGAAAGCCAGCAGCAGCACCGCCAACCCACCGATCACCCAGGAGATCATCGCCGCTGGTCCCGCGATCTTGGCGGCGTTGAGGGCGCTGAACAGCCAGCCGGAGCCGACCATGCCGCCGATGCTGGCGAAGAGCAGGCCGAGCGGACCGGCTTCCCGGCGCAGTGTAATTTCCGTCATGCCATCAGGACTATGGGGTTCGCGCGGCGCTGCCAACTGTTTGACCTTCGTGCGGTTCGGCCTACATCTGCAACACGGATAAGAGGAGCGGATTGAGCGATGACCGAGATCAGGATCTTGCGGCACCCCGAAGGCATGGCGGGCGGCGTGGAGGGCTCCCTGCCCGACTGGGACCTGCGCGATCTGTACGAAAGCCCCGAAGACCCGCGTATTGCGGCGGATCTCAAGGCCACGCAGGAGCGGGCCGAGGCGTTCTCCGCCCGGTATGCTGGCAAGCTCGCGGCGCTCTCCGGCGCTGAGCTGGCCGAAGCCGTGCGCGAATACGAGGCACTGCAGGAGGCCATGGGCAAGCTCTCCTCCTACGCGCAGCTGCTGTTCGCCGCCGATTCGTCCAATCCGGCCAATGGCAAGTTTTATCAGACGATTTCCGAGCGCGTCACCGTCATCAGCACGCATACGCTGTTCTTCTCGCTGGAGCTTAACCGGATCGAGGAAGCGGCGCTGAACGACAAGCTGCTCGACCCGGCGCTGGCGCGCTACGCCCCCTGGTTCCGCGATTTACGCGTGTTCCTGCCGCACCAGCTTTCCGACGAGGTGGAGAAGCTGCTGCTGGAGAAGGACGTGACCGGCCACGCCGCCTGGAGCCGGTTGTTCGACGAGACCACCGCCGCCATGCGCGTGAACGTGAAGGGCGAGGATCTGACGCTCTCCGCGGCGCTGAACAAGCTCTCCGACCCAGACCGCGCCGTGCGCCAGGCCGCTGGCAAGGCGGTGGGCGAGGGCATGGCCCGGCAGGAGAAGCTGTTCTCGCTGATCACCAACACCCTCGCCAAGGACAAGGAGATCGACGACCAGTGGCGCCACTACCCGGCACCCACCTCGTTCCGCAACCGCGCGAACATGGTGGAGGACGAGGTGGTGGACGCGCTGGCCTCGGCGGTGAAATCCTCCTACGCGCGCCTCGCGCACCGCTATTATGGAATGAAGGCGGAATGGCTCGGGCTGGAAAAGCTGGAATATTGGGATCGCAACGCCCCGCTGCCCGGCGATGCGGACAAGCCCATCGCCTGGGGCGAGGCCAAGTCCCTGGTACTGGACGCCTATGGCGCTTTCAGCCCCGATCTTGCCGACACAATCAAGCCGTTCTTCGAGAAGAACTGGATCGACGCCGCCCCGCGCGAGGGCAAGTCCGGCGGCGCCTTCGCCCACCCCACCGTGCCCTCGGCTCACCCCTACGTGCTGATGAACTATCATGGCCGCACGCGCGATGTGATGACGCTGGCGCATGAGCTGGGTCACGGCGCGCATCAGCGCCTCGCCGCACCCCAGGGCTATCTAATGTCCGGCACGCCGCTCACCTTGGCTGAAACGGCCAGCGTGTTCGGCGAGATGCTCACTTTCCGCGCGCTGCTGAACGCGGAGAGCGACCCGGCGCGCCGCCGCATCATGCTGGCGGGCAAGGTTGAGGACATGCTCAACACGGTGGTGCGGCAGATTGCCTTCTACGAGTTCGAGCGCAAGCTGCATGACGAGCGCCGCAACGGCGAACTGCTGCCCGAGCGCATCGGCGAAATATGGCTTGAGGTGCAGACGGAAAGCCTCGGCCCAGCCTTCCATTTCGATGACGAGTACCGGCTGTTCTGGGCCTATGTGCCGCATTTCATCCACTCGCCGTTCTACGTCTACGCGTATGCCTTCGGCGATTGCCTGGTGAACGCGCTTTACGCCGTTTACCAGGAAAGCGCGGACAAACCTGACTTCGTCGCCAAATACCGGGAGATGCTCGCCGCCGGCGGCACCAAGCGGCACAAGGAGCTGCTCGCCCCCTTTGGGCTGGATGCCGCCGACCCGCAATTCTGGAACAAGGGGCTCGACGTGATCGCTGGTTTCATCGACGAACTGGCCTCGTAATGACCGAGCGTGAAGGCAGCAGCCTGTTTGGCGAAGTTCGCCGCATGGCCCGGACCTCGGGCGCGGTGGGCGGCATCGCCGCGCGCATCGCGGGTGAGAAGGTCTTCGGCATCAAGACCGACCAGGCCCGCCATGCCGAGGACCTGAAAGCCCTGCTCGGCAACCTCAAGGGGCCGATGATGAAGGTGGCGCAGTTCCTCTCCACGGTTCCGGATGCGCTGCCCCCGGAATACGCGGCACAACTGGCCGAGTTGCAGGCCAACGCCCCGGCCATGGGCTGGGCCTTCGTGCGCCGGCGCATGGCGGGCGAGCTGGGGCCGGACTGGGAGAAAAAGTTTAAGAGCTTCAGCCATGAGGCTCTGGCCGCCGCCAGCCTGGGGCAGGTGCACCGTGCCACCCTGCCGGATGGCCGCGATGTGGCGGTGAAGCTGCAATATCCGGACATGCCCTCGGTCATTGAGGCTGACCTGCGCCAGGTGAAGCTGGCCATGGCCCTGTATAAGCGCATGGACAACGCCATCAACCAGGATGACATTTACGTGGAGCTGTCGGAGCGGCTGCGCGAGGAGCTGGATTACACGCGCGAGGCCGCGCAAATGCGCCTCTACGGTATCATGCTGGCCGATGTGCCGAATGTGAGCGTGCCGGTGCCGGTGGAGGGCTACACCACCAGGCGCCTGCTCACCATGAATTGGCTGCACGGCATGGGCTTCAAGGCGTGGCTTGAGCAGAACCCCACCCAGGAGCAGCGCAACGCGCTGGCCACCGCTTTGTTCCGCGCCTGGTACATCCCGTTCTACCGCTACGGCATCATCCACGGCGACCCGCATCTGGGCAATTACCAGGTGAACGAGGCGGGCGGGCTGAACTTGCTGGATTACGGCTCGATCCGCGTGTTCGAGGCGAAGTTTGTCACCGGCGTGCTGGAGCTCTACGCCGCGGTGCGCGACAAGGATAGCTCCCGTGCCAAGCGCGCCTACGATATCTGGGGCTTCAAGGGCATCACTGAAGAGCAGATCGAGGTGCTGAACGATTGGGCGAATTTCCTCTACGGCCCGCTGATCGACGACCGCGTGCGGCCGATCCAGGAAGGCGGCGGCACCGATTACGGGCGGGAAGTGGCGCAGAAGGTTCATGCGGGGCTGCAACGCACCGGGGGCGTGCGCCCGCCGCGGGAATTCGTGCTCATGGACCGCTCGGCCATCGGCCTGGGCGCGGTGTTCCTGCGCCTCGGCGCGGAACTGAACTGGGCGCGGCTGTTCGAGGAGACCATCGCCGGGTTCGACGAGGCGGCCTTGACCGCGCGCCAGCAGGAGGCTCTGCTTGCCGCGGGTGTGCCGCAGGCCAAGTAGGCGACGCTGACAAGAAACGGGGGGCAGGGATGGCGATTCTGAAGCGGGGCTTTTTCCTCGAGGGAATGCTCGGCCGTGCCTACCGCAAGCTCCTGCACACGTTCTATGTGAACGATCTGTGGCTCGACCTGCGCCTGCACGCCAAGAAGGAGGCCGTTGAGTACATCATCGCCAACATGCCGGAGGCGATGATCCTGGCTGACCGTGACGAATTGATGAAGTTTGCCTTCGGTCAGGCGCCGAAGGAGGGGCTGGTTGTGGAGTTCGGCGTCGCCAACGGCGCCTCCCTGCGCCACCTCGCCAAGCTCACCCCGCGTCAGGTGCATGGTTTCGATAGTTTCGGCGGCTTGCCGGAGGATTGGCGCGGAACCAGGGAGAAAACCGGCGCCTTCACGCAGTGCGGCAGATTGCCCAGGGTTCCGGCCAATGCCGTTCTGCATCCGGGTTGGTTCAACGAGACCCTGCCGGGCTTCGTTGCCACGAATCCTGGTCCGGCGGCGTTCATCCATGTCGATTGCGATCTCTATTCAAGCACGTTGACGATTTTCTCTGAACTGCGCGAGCGCATCGGGCCGGGCACGGTCATTCTGTTTGACGAATATTTCAATTATCCCGGCTGGCGGGCGCACGAGTACAAGGCGTTCCAGGAATTCATCGCCAGCACCGGGCTGACCTACAAATATATCGGCGTTTCGGCGGAAAAGGGCCACGTTGCCGTCGTCATCACCTAGAGCGTGATCGTTTGAGGTTGAATCGCTTTGCGCTTGAACCTCAAACGTGAATCAGTCTCTCATCAATAAGTTAGAGTGCGGGCCGGAGTGGCCTGGCGAAACAAAAGCTATTGCGTTGGCGGTCATTCCCTGTCTTTGTTCGCGGTCGTAGCACGCGGCATGTGTTAAGGCCTGGGCAGGCTTGAATAATTGTTCCGGCTCCTGCATGCTGCGGTGTAATTGGGTAATAAACAAGGGATTGGTAAATGCGTCTCGCGGTATTGAAGGAACGTCGTGCGGGAGAAGCCCGCGTCGCGGCAACGCCCGATACAGTGAAAAAACTTCTGGCTCTGGGCCTGACCGTCGCCGTGGAAGCTGGTGCGGGTATCGGGGCATCCATTTCGGACGAGGAATTCGCCGCCGCGGGTGCCGAGATTGTAGCCGATGCCGCTGCCGCCCTGGCCGCGGCTGGTGTTGTGTTCGCCGTGAACGCGCCGGATGAGGCTGTGCGCGCGCTGATTGCCCCGGGTACGCTGCTGGTGGCCACCCTTGGCGCCGCGTCCGATCCGGCTCTCGCCCCGGCACTGGCCGCCGCGAAGATCGACGCTGTCGGCCTTGAGCTCCTGCCGCGCATCACCCGCGCCCAGAGCATGGATGTGCTGTCCTCCCAGGCGAACCTCGCTGGCTACCGCGCCGTGATCGAGGCCGCTGGTGCCTTCACGCGCGGCTTCCCGATGATGATGACCGCCGCTGGCACGGTGCCGCCCGCGCGTGTGTTCGTCATCGGCGCTGGTGTCGCCGGGCTGCAGGCCATTGCCACCGCCCGCCGCCTGGGCGGCATCGTCTCCGCCACCGATGTCCGCCCCGCGGCCAAGGAAGAGATCAAGTCCCTCGGCGCCACCTATGTCGGCGTGGATGACGAGGAATCGGCCAAGCAGACCGGCCCCTATGCCGGGCAGATGTCCGACGAGTTCCGAAAGAAGCAGGCTGATCTGATGGCCGCGACCGTCGCCAAGAACGACATCGTCATCTGCACCGCGCTGGTGCAGGGCCGCAAGGCGCCGGTCATCGTCACATCAGAGATGGTCGCAGCGATGAAGGCGGGCTCTATCATCGTGGACCTCGCGGCCGAGGCGGGCGGCAATTGCGCCGAGACCGTGCCGGGCGAGGTGATCACCACCCCGAACGGCGTGACCATTCTCGGCCACCGCAACTGGCCGGCCCGCATCGCCGTGGCCACGAGTGCGCTTTACGCCCGCAACCTGCTCACCTTCCTGACCACCTTCTGGGACAAGGACGCCAAGGCGCCGAAGCTCAGCGAGGCTGATGACATCATCAAGGGCGCGCTGCTCACCAAGGGCGGCGAGATTGTTCACCCCAACTTCAAGCCCGCCGCTTAAGGGAGGAAGAATAACATGACACCCGCAGATCTGGCCGCGCAGGCGGCTGACCTAGCCCACCAGGCCTCCATCCTGGCGCAGAACGCCGCCGGCGTGGCCGCCATCGCGGCGCAGAACGCAGCGCCGGCCGCGCCCTTCGTGTACCTGTTCAGCATCTTCGTGCTGGCCATCTTCGTCGGCTATTACGTGGTCTGGAGCGTCACCCCGGCGCTGCACTCGCCGCTCATGGCCGTCACCAACGCCATCTCCTCGGTCATCATCGTCGGCGCCATGCTTGCCACCGGGCTGCATGGCAGCGCCATCGCGCATTTCTTCGGCTTCCTCGCGGTGGTTCTGGCCAGCATCAACATCTTTGGCGGCTTCGCGGTGACCAACCGCATGCTGGCCATGTTCAAGAAGAAGTAAGGCACCGCTCCGATGAACCAATCATTTACCTCCTTTGCGTATCTCGTCGCGGCGGTCCTGTTCATCCTGGCGCTGCGCGGCCTCTCGCACCCCAACACGTCGCGCCGGGGCAACCAGCTCGGCATTATCGGCATGGTCATCGCCATCGGCGCCACTTTCCTGCACGACGGTATGTCCTTCGGCTGGGCGCTGATCATCCTGCTTGGCATCGCCATCGGCGGCGCCATCGGGCTCGTTGTGGCGCAGAAGATCAAGATGACGGCCCTGCCGCAGTTGGTCGCGGCCTTCCACTCGCTGGTCGGTCTCGCCGCCGTGTTCGTCGCCGCCTCGGCGCTGAACGCGCCGCAAAGCTTCGGCATCGGCACGCCGCACCATATCCATATCGAAAGCCTGATCGAGATGTCGCTTGGCCTTGCCATCGGCGCCATCACCTTCACCGGCTCGCTCATCGCCTTCGCCAAGCTCCAGGCGCTGATGAGTGGCACGCCGATCACCTTCAAGGGCCAGCACCAGCTGAATGGCGGGATTGGCATCCTCATCCTGCTGCTGATCATCGCCTTTGTGTTCTCCGGCGGCAGCTTCATCCTGTTCACGCTCATCGCCCTCGCGGCGCTGGCTTTGGGCTTCCTGCTGATCATCCCGATCGGCGGCGCGGACATGCCGGTCGTGGTCTCGATGCTGAACTCCTATTCCGGCTGGGCGGCCTCGGGCATCGGCTTCACCATCGGCAATCTGGCGCTGATTGTCACCGGCGCGCTGGTCGGCTCTTCGGGTGCGATCCTGTCCTACATCATGTGTAAGGGCATGAACCGCTCGATCATTAACGTCATCGCCGGCGGGTTCGGCGCGACTGGCGAAGCCGCTGTGGCTGGCCCCGGCGGGGGCGACAAGGCGGTGAAGATCGGCTCTGCGGAAGATGCCGCCTTCATCATGAAGAACGCGTCGAAGGTCATCGTTGTGCCCGGCTACGGCATGGCCGTGGCGCACGCGCAGCACGCGCTGCGCGAGATGGCGGATATCCTCAAGGAAGACAATGTCGAGGTGAAATACGCCATTCACCCGGTCGCTGGCCGCATGCCCGGCCACATGAACGTGCTGCTGGCCGAAGCCTCCGTGCCGTATGACGACGTGTTCGAGCTGGAGCAGATCAACAACGAGTTCGCCACGGCGGACGTGGTGTACGTGATCGGCGCGAACGACGTGACCAACCCGGCCGCCAAGACCAACCCGGCCAGCCCGATCTTCGGCATGCCGATCCTGGAAGTGGACAAGGCCAAGACCGTGCTGTTCGTGAAGCGCTCGATGGCCTCCGGCTACGCGGGCGTGGATAACGAACTGTTCTTCCGCGACAACACGATGATGCTCTTCGGCGACGCCAAGAAGATGACGGAAGAAATCGTCATGGCGCTGGGGAAATGAGACCAAAAGGCCGGGGAAACCCGGCCTTTTTTATTTCACCCCGGCTTTTTTAGCGTCAGGATCGACCACGCCCCATCCACAATCCGGTGCTCCAGCACCAGCCCGGCGCGGCGGTGGGCGGAGAGCACCCAGTTGGCCTGGGTGTTGAGCAGCCCGGCGAGGATGGCGCGGCCGTTCGGGGCCAGATGCGCGGCGAGTTGGTGCGCCATGGCGCAGAGCGGCCGGGCCAGGATGTTGGCAAACACCAGACCATAAGGCCCCTGGCGGGTGATCAGCTTATCCGCCCAGCCGTCGGCGCGAATGGCATGCACCAGCCCCGCCACGCCGTTCAGCCCGGCGTTGGCATTGGCCACGCGCGCGGCGCGGAAGTCGATATCCGAGGCCAGTACCTTCTGCCCCATCAGCTTTGCCGCCGCGATGGCCAGAATGCCTGAGCCCGTCCCCAAATCCAAAATCCGGCGCGGGTGGTGGTATTTGGCTAAGCGCTCCAGCGCCAGCAGGCAGCCGCGCGTGGAGTTATGCTCGCCGGTGCCGAAGGCGAGTCCGGCATCAAGCGTGAGGGTGATGCGCCCGGGGATCGGTGGGTCGGAAATATGCGTGCCGCGCACCACGAAGCGGCTGCCGATGAGCTGCTCGGGGAAGGCTGTCTGCGTGCGCGCCAGCCAGCCCGCCACCGGCACCAGGGTCCGGGCAACGCCCGGCTCCAGCCCCGAGACGATCCGTGCCACCAGCAGGGCGGATTCCAGCTCATCCTCGTACTCGCCGCGCTCCTTCACGCCCTGGATGTCCCACTCGTCCGCGTCCTCATCGTGGTAGAAGGACACGGCGCGGCAGACGCTGGAGAGCGCCGCCTCGAAGGTTTCCAGCGCATCCGCGGGCACGCGGATACTGATGCAGTCCAGCAATTCAGGTGTCATGTCGTTCCACGAAGCGGTCCAGCACGCGCTTCTCTCCAGAGGTCTCGAAATCAATATCCAGCCGGTCGTCCTCCACGGAGAGAACCCGGCCATAGCCGAATTTCTGGTGGAAGACCCGCGCCCCGACGGGGATCTTGCTTGCCGCGGCCGCTGGGCGCTTGGCAAGCACCGGGAAGCCCGCCGCCATATGCGGCTGGCGGTAAGGTTGCGTCTGCGCCGAGCCGCAATGGCGCACCATGTCCTCCGGCAATTCGTCGATGAACCGGCTGGGGATGGCGTCCTGCCAGCCGGCATAGCTCTTGCGCCGCGCCGCGTGGCTGATGATGGCGCGGTGCTTGGCGCGGGTGATGCCCACATAGGCGAGGCGCCGCTCCTCCTCCAGGCTCTTGTTGCCGCCCTCGTCCAGCGCGCGCTGGTTGGGGAACAGGCCTTCCTCCCAGCCGGGCAGGAATACGGTGTCGAACTCCAGCCCCTTGGCGCCGTGCAGCGTCATCATCGAGAGCTTGTCATCCCCGGCCTGGTCCTCGGTCTCGGTCACCAGCGAGACGTGTTCGAGGAATTGCGGCAGGGTCTCGAAATCCGCCAAGGCGCGGACGAGTTCCTTCAGGTTTTCCAGCCGCCCCGGTGCGTCGGGGGATTTGTCGGCCTTCCACATGGCGAGATAGCCCGACTCGTCCAGCAACGTCTCCAGCGCCACCACCGGGCCGCGCAGGGCCAAATGCCCGCGCCAGCTCGTGAAGCTCTCCAGCAGCCCGCGCAAAGTGTCTCGTAGCTTGCCCCTAAAGCCACCCTCGGCCACCAATCTTTCGGTGGCGGCATAGAGCGATATGTTCGCCGCCCGCGCCGCCTCGTGCAGGGTGCGCAGCGCGCTTTCGCCCACGCCGCGCTTGGGCAGGTTGACGATGCGCTCGAAGGCGAGGTCATTCGAGGGCTGCACCAACATGCGCAAGTAAGCGATGGCGTCGCGGATCTCCTGCCGCTCGTAGAAGCGCAAGCCGCCGACAATGCGGTAGGGGATGCCGAGCGTCATGAGCCGCTCTTCGAAGGCGCGGGTCTGGAACCCGGCGCGCACCAATATGGCCGTTTCCGCGAGCTTATGCCCCGTGCGGCTGAGCGAGTCGACGCGCGAGGCGATCATGCGGGCCTCTTCCTCGGAGTCCCACACTGCCACCACCTCCACCGGCTCGCCTTCTGCGTCAGCCCGCCCGGCGTGTAGGGTTTTGCCCAGCCGGCCTGCGTTATGGGCGATGAGATGCGAGGCCGCGGCCAGAATCGGCGCGGTGGAACGGTAATTCGCCTCCAGCCGGATGACCTTGGCGCCCGGAAAGTCCCGCTCGAATTTCAGGATGTTCTCGATCTCGGCGCCGCGCCAGGAATAGATGCTCTGGTCGTCATCGCCCACGCAGCAGATGTTCTTGTGCCCCTGCGCCAGCAGCCGCAGCCAGTAATACTGCACCAGGTTGGTATCCTGATACTCGTCCACCAATATGTAGCGGAACATGCGGTGATAGGTGGATAGCACCTCCGCGTCGGTCTTTAGCAGGTGCACGGTGAGCAGCAGCAGATCGCCGAAATCCGTGGCGTTGAGCGCGCGCAACCGGTCCTGGTAGGCCTTGTACAGCGCCTCGGCCTTGCGATTGGCGAACTCGCTCGACTCGCTGGCCGGGATCTCTCCGGGCAGGAAGCCCTTGTCCTTCCAGCGCTGGATCTGCGCCATCAGCGCGTTGGCGGGCCAGCGCTTGATGTCCACCCGCGCGGCTTCCATGATCTGCTTGAGCAGGCGCATCTGGTCGTCGGTATCGAGGATCGAGAACGTGCTCGTCAGCCCCACGCGCTCGGCGAAGCGGCGCAGCATGCGCGCGCACAGGGCGTGGAACGTGCCGAGCCACAGCCCTTCCACCGGCTGGCCTAGCAGTTTGCCCAGGCGCTCGCGCATCTCCCGCGCCGCCTTGTTGGTGAAGGTGACGGTGAGGATCTGGTTGGGGAAGGCTCGCCTGGTGAGCAGCAAATGCGCGAAGCGGGTGGTAAGCACCCGCGTCTTGCCCGTGCCGGCGCCGGCCAGCACCAGCACCGGCCCCTCGGTGGTTTCCACGGCGTCGCGCTGGGCCGGGTTCAGCCCGGCGAGATAATCGCTCATTCGGCTTTGGGCTGCGGCTTCACGCCCAGAATGCGGGCGATGGCGTAGGTCAGGTCCGGCCGGTTGAGGGTGTAGAAGTGGAATTCGTCAATCCCGTTGGCCTGCAGCAGCCGCACCTGCTCGGCCGCCATCGCCGCGGCCACCATGCGCCGCGTCTCCACGTCGTCGTCCAGCCCCTCGAACATCCCCGCCATCCATTTCGGCACGGAGGTGCCGCAGGCGGCGCAGAATTTCTCGGCCTGGGTGAAGTTGGTAACCGGCATGATCCCCGGCACGATCGGCGCCTTGATGCCCGCGGCCAAGGCGCGGTCAAGGAAGCGCAGGAAGATGCCGTTATCGAAGAACACCTGGCTGATCGCGCGGGTCGCTCCGGCGTCCAGCTTGCGCTTGAGGTTGTCGAGGTCCGCTTCCGGGCTCAGTGCCTGCGGATGCGTCTCCGGGTAGGCGGCGACGGTGATCTCGAAATCCGCGACCTTCCTCAGCCCGGCCACCAGATCGGCGGCGAAGGCGTAGCCGCCCGGATAGGGGGTATAGCTCTTGCCGCTTGGCGGGTCGCCGCGCAGGGCCACGATGTGCCGCACCCCCGCCGCCCAGTAGCGCCGGGCGACCTCGTCCACAGCCTCGCGCGTGGCGCCCACACAGGTGAGATGCGCCGCCGGGGTCAGCTCGGTTTCCTGCACGATGCGCACCACAGTGGCGTGGGTGCGCTCCTGCGTGCTGCCGCCCGCGCCGTAGGTGACGGAGACGAAATTCGGGCGCAGCGTGGCTAGGCGTTCGATGCAGGCCCAGAGCTGGGCCTCCAGCGCCGGGGTCTTGGGCGGGAAGAACTCGAAGGAAATGGCAGGCGGGGCCAGACCTTCACGCGCCGGCAGCGGGGCGATGCGCGTGCCGGAGGCCCAGCGTTCCAGCGTATCGGGGTGAGGGGAATGGGGCATTTCTTACTATAACTCCGTCGGACCCGTGTCGTGGCAGCAGCGCCACATTTGCGCAAGGTCTAACTCGTATGCCGGGCCGGAGGTAGCGTACCTGTTGAAGTCGGGTTAATGAACATCACATAACATTGGCCGTAACGCCCCGACGGGCGCGCCGCTAAGGAGGCAGGACAGGTGCAGGTGAATCACGTGAATGGCTTCAAAAGCCGGCTTGGGCAGGTTCTTGGCCTCGGTGTGTCGCTGCTGGCGATCGGGCTCTCCGGCTGCGCTACCCCGCCGCCGAAATCGGACACCGCGGATTACCAGGCTTATCAGCAGCTTAACGACCCGCTGGAGCCGACGAACAGGGCCTTCTTCCGTTTCAACAACACGCTGGACCGCTACGTCATGAAGCCCGTGGCGAAGGGGTATGTGCACATCACCACCCAGCCTATCCGTAACCATGTGGGCTACTTCACCAGCAATATCGACGAGCCGGCCCGCACCATCAACTTCATGCTCGAAGGCATGCCGACGGACGCTGGCACCTCGTTCATGCGCTTCCTGATCAACTCCACCATCGGCATCGGCGGTATTTTCGACCCCGCCAGCGCGCTCGGCTACAAGGAAACGGACACCGATTTGGGTCTGACCATGGCCATGTGGGGCGTGCCGCCTGGCGCTTACCTGTACCTGCCGGTGTTCGGCCCGTCCGGCGTGCGCGATGCCTCGAACATCCCCGCCGAGTTGTACGGCACGCCGATGGAACTGGCGCCCGCCAGCGATGCGCTCAGCGATTTCGGCTATGCCGAGGGCGGTATTCACCTGATCAACACCCGCGCCGGCCTGCTCGACACGATCGACCAGATCAACGCCACGGCGCTGGACCCTTATGCCACATTCCGGAGCCTTTATCGCCAATCTCGTGACTCACAGCTCCAGTTGATTAGGCAGCGCGACACCCAGGGGGCCAATGGCGCCCCTGGCACGCAGTACTACGTTCACTGACGCTTAGAACACGAGGACAGACATGCATTTCCGCCGCTTTATTATGGGCGCCGCCATGGCCGCACCGCTTCTGGGCATGATGGCGAACGCCGCCCGGGCGCAAGCCTTGAGCGCCGATTCCGCAAAGGCCTTCATCAACCAGTCCGGTCAGCAGCTGGTGGCCATCGTCAATGGCGGCGGCTCGCCGACTGACAGGGCCACGCAGCTGCGCACACTGGTGAACCAGATCGTCGCCGTGGACCAGGTGGGGGACTATGTGCTCGGGCGTTACATCAATGTTGCCACCCCGGAGCAGCACGACAAGTTCCAGCAGCTCTTCCACCAGCTGCTCTCGTATAACATCACCTACCAGATCAAGGCGTATCAGGGCGTCAGCTTCGTCGTGAATGGCGCCACGCCGCAGGGCGACGACGTGCTGGTGGACACTACCATCACCACACCGGGCAAGGCCCCGGCCGATGTCGGCTGGGATGTGCAGGAGGTTGGCGGCAAGCCGCAGATCGTGGACGTGATCGTGGCAGGGACCTCGATGCGTATCACCACGCGCAACGACTACGCCTCCGTCATCACCGACAATGGCGGCAGTGTCTCGGCCCTGCTCACCGCCATGCAGAACCAGATCGACAAGGATGCCGCGGCCGATCAGTAAGCGCGTCTCGGGGCGGCGGGCGATTCCGGATCGGAATTGATCTAATCGCTTGACCGCGCCATTGTCATTTGCATCATGACCGCGTCGTGGAGGATGCTCCCGCTCACGGCGTGGCCTTGCTGTATGAGGGAATCATGACTTTCGCGCGCGAACCCCGGCTGATTCCCGTCCAGATCAAGCATTTGCGGCCGACACAGCTCACCGTCGGCCTGCGCGAGGTGGCGCAGAAGCGCAAGGAGTGGCGCACCCGCCCGATGGCGGACAAGGCGGAATTTCTGGGCAGTCACCTTATCCCCGTGGTTCTGGGGCCGAAGGGCAAGCCCTATATCATCGACCATCACCATCTCGCCCGCGCCCTGCACGATGAGGGAGTGGAGGAGGTGGCGACCACTGTGGTGGCGAATCTCTCAGAGCTGGAGCCCGAGGCCTTTTGGATATACCTCGACAACCGCGCCTGGATGCACCTGTACGACGCCGCTGGCGAGCGGCGCGAGCCGAAGCACCTGCCCACGCATGTGAGCGAGATGGCGGATGACCCGTATCGCAGCCTCTCTGGGGCGCTGCGCCGGGCCGGAGGCTTCGCCAAGGACACGACACCCTTCAGCGAGTTCCTGTGGGCCGATTACCTTCGCCGGCGCGTCAAGCCGGACCTGTTGCACACCGACCCGGACAAGGCCCTGGCGCATGCGTTGACCCTCGCCAAGAGGCAGGAGGCCGCCTATCTCCCCGGCTGGTGCGGCCCCGTTACTTCCGAGTAGGATTACTGCCCGGCAGCGGCGCCCGATCCATCGCCCGGTGCCTGGGCCGGAGCCGGGCTGGTCAGAAGGCTCCAGTCCAGCGGGGGCATCTCCGCCACTTTTGCCCCATTCACCATCACCCCGCCGCTGCCGTAGGTGGCTTGGATATTCAGTTGCTGCCCCCCGGCGCTGCTCGCGGAGAGATACGGCGCCAGCCGCGCCTCGGCTTGGTTGATCCCATCCTGTGCCTGCGGATAGGCCGTGGCGATCGCGGCGGTCAGCGCGTCCAGGTGGTCGGCGGTGATGTCGGCGGTGCCGGTGGGCTGGGCGTTGGCGTCGAACTTCACCGTGCCGCTGGCGTTCAGCGTGGTGGGGCCCTCGGTCAGGCTCAGGCTGGCCGTGCCGTTGCCGCCCTGGGTGGCCCAGTCATGCAGCGCATTGGCCAGGAGTTTCGTGTTGTCCGCGCCCGTGGGCTGGGCCTTGAGCCGCTGCGCCAAGTCCGGCCAGTCCACCGGCCCGGAGAGCGCCAGTTTCAGCCCCAGATGCGCCATCTGGCCATTGAAAGGCACGTGCAGCAACTGGGTCAGCCAGCCGGGCAGGGCGATTCCTTCCAGGTCCTCGGTGAGGGCGAGGCCGGTCTGCGCCGCGCTGGCCGAGGGGTTCAGCGCCTGGTGCATGCGCAGGCTGTCTATATGCAACACCTGCAGGCTGCCGCTGGAGGCCAGCACGTTAATGTCGGTTACCGTGGCATCCTCGGCGCTCACGGCGAATACATGCGGGTTGAACAGGGCCGCCGGGGCCAGCGTTGCCGTGGCGTTGAAGCTGCCGAAGGTCACCGCGCCGTCCCCCTGCGGCACATGGCCGGTGATCTTGTCCGGCATGTCGATATGGAGCAGCAGCGGATTGAACACGTCGATCCGCAGCGTGACGCGGCTGAGGCCCAGCACCAGCGGGCTTGGCATGTTGCTGCCCGGCAGCAGCATGGTCAGGCGAGGATTGTCCAGCGTGGCTGTGGCGGCGAAGGGAAAGCCCCCGCCGGAAATGCCGTCATAGCTCATGTTCGTGGAGCCATCCGGCGCCGTCATCTCGGCGGCGTAGAACTTAAGAGCCGCCTGCAGCCGCGCCTGCGCGTACCACCACAACCCGGCCCACACCACGGCCAACGCCACCACGATACCCGCAAGCAGCCTGAAAATGCCCCGCATGAAATGCCCGCTCCGCTATTGGAATATACTGCCTTCATGCCCCACCCTTGACCTGCGGCCAAGTGTTGGCGCTTTTGCACCAGCATGAAGATTTTTCACGACTGGCGTAGCCTGCCCGAAGAGGCCCGCGGCGCCACCATCGCGCTGGGCAATTTCGATGGCGTGCATCTGGGCCACGCGGCGGTGCTGCGCGCCGCCCATGCCGCCCGGCCAGACGTGCCGCGCGCCGTGCTCACCTTTGAGCCGCATCCGCGTGAATTCTTCCGCCCGCAGGACCCGCCCTTCCGCCTGACCCTCTCGGCCGAGCGCGCAGCGGCGCTGGCGGGGCTGGGCGTGCAGTACCTGTACGAGCTACCCTTCGACACGGCGTTCGCGCATCTTTCCGCCGAGGCCTTCGTGGCTGAAATTTTGCACCATGGGCTGGGGGCGGCGCATCTCGCCTGCGGCGCGGATTTCGCCTTCGGCCACCGGCGCGGCGGCGATGTCGCCTTCCTTGCCGCCCGGGCCGAGGCGCTGGGCATGGGGCTGACCATCGTGCCGCCGGTTACGGACAGTGAGGGGCCGATCTCCTCCTCGCGCATCCGGCGCCTGATCCAGGACGGCTACCCGGAACGCGCGGCGGCCCTGCTCGGGCGTCCTCACTCCATTCGGGGCGAGGTGATGCACGGCGACAAGCGGGGCCGCACCATCGGCTTTCCCACCGCGAACATCCCTCTGGGGCGGCATCTGGAGCCGCAGCGTGGCGTGTATGCCGTTACCTCGCGGATCGGCGGCGCCGTGGCGAAGGGCGTGGCCAATGTCGGCCAGCGCCCCACCGTGGGCGGTACCGAGCCCCGCCTGGAGGCACATTTCTTCGACTTCTCCGGCGACTTGTACGGCCAGGAACTCACCGTCTGCCTGCGCCATTTCCTCCGCGAGGAAGAAAAATTCCCCAGCTTCGAGGCGCTGAAGGCGCAGATCCTGTTGGATGCCGCCGAGGCCCGCCGCCTGCTTGACAGCGATGAAAATCAAGAGAAACCCCTGAGCCCATGACCGACACCACGACCGATTATAAAGCCACCGTATTCCTGCCGCGCACCGAGTTCCCCATGCGCGGCGAACTGCCCAAGCGTGAGCCCGAGATGCTCAAACGCTGGGAGGAGATGGGGCTGTGGCAGAAGCTCCGCGCGGCGGGGCAGGGGCGGCGGAAGTTCGTGCTGCATGACGGCCCGCCCTACGCCAACGGCAATCTGCATATCGGCCACGCGCTGAACAAAATTCATAAGGACGTCATCAACCGCGCCCAGCAGATGGCGGGCCGGGATGCCGACTACATCCCCGGCTGGGACTGCCACGGCCTGCCGATCGAGTGGAAGGTCGAGGAACAGTACCGCAAGAAGAACAAGGACAAGGACGAGGTGCCGGTGCTGGAATTCCGCAAGGAATGCCGGGACTACGCGCAACACTGGCTGAACGTGCAGGCCGAGGAGTTCAAGCGCCTCGGCGTCGCTGGCGACTGGGCGAACCGCTACGCGACCATGGATTTTGCCTCCGAGGCGGCGATTGCGGGTGAGATCGGCAAGTTCCTGCTCAACGGCGCGCTGTATCGCGGCCTGCGCCCGGTGATGTGGAGCCCGGTGGAGAAGACCGCGCTCGCGGAAGCCGAAGTCGAGTATTACGACAAGAAGGACACCGCGATCTATGTGCGCTTCCGCGCGGCGGAGGGCGATGAGTCTATTGTTATCTGGACCACAACCCCCTGGACCATTCCGGGCAATCGCGGCCTCGCGGCCGGGCATGAGCTGGATTACGTGCTGCTGCGGGTGGACGCGGTGGCCGAGGGCAGCCTTGCGGTGGTTGGCGAAAAGCTGATCGTCTCGCAGGAGTTGCTGGAGGATTTCTGCGGCAAGACCGGCATCGCGGCGCATGGCGTGCTCTCCACGTTCAAGGGCCGCGAACTGGAAGGCATGCGCTTCCACCACCCGCTGGCCAAGGCCGATGCGGGCTATGATTTCACCGTGCCGCTGATGCTGGGCGAGTTCGTGACTATGGAGGCCGGTACCGGCATCGTCCACATGGCTCCTGGCCATGGCGAGGACGACTTCCTGCTGTGCAAGGCGCACGGCATCGCCGTGCCGGATACGGTGGCCGATGACGGCACCTACTACAAATCCGTGCCGCTCTTCGGGGGGCTGCATGTCTACAAAGCCGCAGATCCAGTCTGCGAAAAGCTGAAGGAAGCAGGCGCGCTGCTGCAGCGTAACGAGTTCCTGCACTCCTATCCGCACTCCTGGCGCTCCAAGGCGCCGCTGATCTACCGCGCCACGGCGCAGTGGTTCATCCGCATGGACGGCGAGGACAAGATTCGGGAAAAGGCCCTCGCCGCCATCGACGGGACAAAATTCGTGCCCGAGATCGGCCGCAACCGCATCCGCTCGATGGTCGAATCCCGTCCCGACTGGTGCATCTCGCGCCAGCGCGCCTGGGGCGTGCCGATTGCCATCTTCGTCGATAAGACCACGCATGAGCCGCTCCGCGATGCCGAGGTGATGGCCCGCGTGGTGGAGATTTTCACTGCCGAGGGCGCGGACGCCTGGTACGCGCGTCCGGCCAGCGACTTCCTTGGCGCCAAATACGATCCTGCAAATTACGAGCAGATTTTTGACGTGGTGGATGTGTGGTTTGAGTCCGGCTCGACGCACGCCTTCGTGCTGGAGGCTCGCGGCCTGCCCACCCCAGCGGATGTCTATCTCGAAGGCTCGGACCAGCATCGCGGCTGGTTCCAGGCCTCGCTGCTGGAATCTGTCGGCACGCGCGGCGTGGCGCCGTTCAAGACCATCGTGACCGACGGCTTCGTGCTCGACGAGCAGGGACGCAAGATGTCCAAGTCGCTCGGCAATGTCACCGCCCCGCAGGAGGTGAACGACAAATACGGTGCCGATATTCTACGCCTGTGGGTGATGAACTCCGACACCTCGGAAGATTTGCGCATCGGTCCTGAAATCCTCAAGCAGCAGGCCGAGCTTTACCGCCGCCTGCGCAACACGCTGCGCTGGGTGCTGGGCTCGCTCGATGGTTTCACGGATGCCGAGAAACTGCCCGAGGCGCAATTCCCGGAGCTGGAGCGGTTCATGCTGCATCGTCTCTGGGAGCTGAACGGCAAGATTCAGGGTGCAGTGCAGAATCATGATTGGACCGGCGTTTACCCGGCGCTGCATAATTTCTGCGCCACGGATCTTTCCGCCTTCTACTTCGATATCCGCAAGGACACGCTGTATTGCGATGCCCCGGCTTCGGAAAAGCGCCGCGCCTGCCGCAGCTTCCTCGATATCCTGCACCGTTGCCTGACCACTTGGCTGGCTCCGGCGCTGCCCTTCACGGCGGAGGAGGCGTGGGTCACCCGCTTCGGCGCGGAGGGTTCGGTGCATCTGGAGCAGTTCCCCGAAATCCCCGATGGGTGGCGCGATGATGCGCTGGCGGAGACCTTCGGCAAGATCCGCGAGCATCGCGGCAATGTCACCGGCGCCATTGAGGAAATGCGCCGCGACAAGGCGATTGGCTCCTCGCTCCAGGCCGAGGCCATCCTCTCCACCGAGGCGCAGGTTGCGCTGGCCGATGCGGCGCTCTGGGCGGATATCTGCATCACCTCCGCCGCGGGTTTTGGCGCGAACGACACCGCCATCGCGGCACGGGGCCAGAAATGCGAGCGCTGCTGGAAGGTGCTGCCAGAGGTGGGCGAAAGCGCCAAGCACCCCACGCTGTGCCGCCGTTGCTGCGACGCGGTGGACGCCGCCTGATGCGCCGCCTGGCCGGGTTACTCACCGCAGCACTGGTGCTTGGCGCCGACCAGTGGAGCAAATATCTCGTCCTCAATCCGCTGGAGCTGCAGGACGGGCATCTGCTCACGGTGGCGCCGGTGCTCAACCTCGTATTGGTCTGGAACCACGGCATCACCTTCGGGCTGTTCGCCGGAGCGGGGGCTAAGGCGCTGTTCGCCCTCATCGCCAGCGCCGTGGTGCTGGCCTTGTTCACCTGGATGTGGCGCACGCAGAAATGGGCCGTCACCATCGCGGTCGGGGCCATCGCGGGCGGGGCCATCGGCAATGTCATCGACCGCTTACGCTTCGGCGCGGTGGTGGATTTCCTCCAGGTGCATGTGGGGGCCCTGTACTACCCCTGGGTGTTCAATGTCGGGGATTCCGCCATTGTCTGCGGCGTCATCGCGCTAATGCTGGAAAACCTGTTGCAAAAGCCCCCCGTTGCGGCCAATCCGGGGGAAGGATAGGAAGACCCCATGAAATCTGCTCTCGCCCGCTCCGCCGCTGCTGCCGCCACCATCGCCCTCGCCTTGGCGCTCGCCGGGTGCGGAGACGATACCAAGAAAGAATTCGGCCTCGAGGCCAATCCGCCCGATGCCTTCCAGGTCGGTACCGAGGCACCGCTCTCCCTGCCGCCGGAGCTGGGCCAGCTTCAGCAGCCCAATCCGGGTGAGCCCCGCCCGCAGCAGGTTGATGCCGCGCAGGCAGGCGCGAACATCGTGTCGCCGCAGAATGCCATTACCCCGCCGCCCAGTACCACCACCCCGGGCGAGCAGGCGCTGCTGGAGCAGGCCGGCCCCGCCCCGCAGGGCGACATCCGCGCCCAGGTGAACCAGAACGCCATGGTGGCCAGCAAGCCGCAGGGCTTCGTCTCGCAGCTCGTGGGCTCCGGCCCGGCGCCCGAGCCCACGGTGAACGCCCCGGCGGAGAACAAGCGTCTGCAGCAGAACCAGGCGTTCGGCCAGCCGGTGACCACCGGCTCCACGCCGCAGAACAGCGACGAATCGCCCGGCCTGCTGCATCGGCTCCTGAACCTGTTCTAAGCCGCTAACGCGGGGGGTAGCCCGCTCCCGCCCTCCAATGGGGAAAACCGTGACCCGCGCTCTCCGTTACGCCCTTGGCGGCGTGGCCCTGTCCGCCCTGCTGGCGCCCGCTCCCGCGTTCGCCCATGCCTTTCTCAAAAGCGCCGAGCCGGGCGTGGGGGCAGTGGTCGCCACCCCGCCCGCGCAACTGCTGCTTACCTATACCGAGGGGCTCTCATTGCCGTTCTGCACCGTGACGGTGAAGGGGCCGGATGGCAAAGCCGTGCAGACCGGCAAGCCGCAACCCGTGCCGGGGCATGAGGAAGAGATGTCCGTGCCGGTTCACATCGCCGCGCCGGGCAAATACACCGTCACGTGGCACGCCCTGTCGGATGACGGCCACAAGACCAAAGGCAGCTTCAGCTTCACCATCACCCCCTGATGGACAGCCCTGCCTGGCTGGTGCTGCGCGGGCTTTGCCGCGGTTTGCATCTGGCGGGGTATTTCTCGACTTTCGGCACAACGTTCCTGGCCGCCACGCTGCTGCGCCGGCGGAATGTGCCGGGGCTCACGCGGCTGGCCTGGGCCGGTTTCGCCCTGGCGCTGATCGCGGGGGTGGGGTGGTTCCTGCTGCAAACCGCGTATTTCGCCTCGGCCCAGAGCTGGGCGGATATCATCAACGCCATTCCAACTGTGGTCGAATACACGCGCTTCGGCGCGCTGCTGCTGGGGCGCATGGCGGTGCTGCTGCTCGCCGCGCTGTTGTTCCAGCGCAACCTGCGGCTCCCGGCGGCTCTGCTGGCCTTGGGTGGGGTATTGGCGGAATCCTGGCTCGGTCATGGCGGCGCCATGGAGGGCGGCACCGGGGCGTTGCTACTGGCGGTGTCGCTCATGCATGTGGCTGCCGCCGCCATCTGGCTCGGGGGCCTGCCGGGGCTGTATCTGGCACTGAAAACCTTGCCTGAAGCCGCCGCCCCGCTGGCGCTGGCCTTCTCGCCCATGGGGATGATTTGCGTCGCCGCGCTCCTACTCACCGCCTTCGTACAGTACTGGGTGCTGATCGGCGCGCCGGGTGCGCTTGTCACCACCGCCTATGGCGCGGTGGCGCTGGCGAAAATGCTGCTGCTGGCGTCCCTTATCGCTCTGGCCGTGCTCAACCGGGTACGGTTCACCCCTGCCTTACCGTCATCCCGCGCCGCCTTCCTGCGCAGCATTGGCGCGGAAATCGTGCTCGGGCTCGTGGTGCTCATAGCGGCGGGGCTGATTTTGCAGTTGGAGCCCCCCGCCATGGCAGGCATGTCCTAACCCGGCAGGATTTCGTCCGCCCACAGATCCTCAGGCTTCTGCCGGGGCGTGATCAGCGTCATCTGCCCGCCGGAAACCAGCACCGAGGCCGCGCGGGGGCGGGCGTTGTAGGCGCTGCTCATCACCGCGCCATAGGCGCCGGTATCCAGCAGCACGACGCGGGTGCCGGGGGGCAGGTCGGGCAGGGCGCGGTCCTGGGCGAAGCAATCCGCGCTCTCGCAGATCGGCCCGACGACATCGGCCGGGGTGGCCGGGCCGTGGAACAAGGCCGGGTCCACCGGCAGGATACCATGCCACGCCTCGTACAAAGCCGGGCGCATCAGCTCGTTCATCGCCGCGTCCAGCACGACGAAGCGCTTTTCGGTGCGCTTCTGCAGAATTACCGAGGCCAGCAGCAGCCCGGCCGGACCCACCAGGTAACGCCCTGGCTCCAGCAGCAGCTTGACGCCGAGATCGGCTAGCTCGCGCCGTACCGTGGCGGCGAAGGCGGCGAGGTTCAGGCCGGGTTCATCGTGGTAGCCGATGCCAAGGCCGCCGCCGAGGTCCACCAGCTCCACGCTCAGGCCCTGGCCGCGCAGGGTGCGCACCATGTCGGCGGTCTTGGCGTAGGCCTTGGCGTACGGCTCGGTGGAGAGGATCTGGCTGCCGATATGCAGGGCGATACCGCGCGGCTTGATGCCGGGCAGGGTAGCCGCCCGCGCGTACAGCGCCGGGATGTCCGCCGCGGCAATGCCGAACTTGTTCTCGGCGAGGCCGGTGGTGATTTTCGCGTGGGTTCCGGCATCCACATCCGGGTTCATGCGCAGCACGACGGGGGCGGTAACACCCAGACGCGAGGCAATGCCGGAGAGCATGTCCAGTTCCTCGGCGCTTTCCATGTTGATCTGGCCGATGCCCTGGCCGAGCGCGGTTTCCAGCTCCGCCGCGGATTTACCGACACCGGAATACACCACGTTCGCGGCCTCGATGCCGGCGCGCCGGGCGCGCAGGAACTCGCCGATGCTGACCACATCCGCCCCGGCGCCGAGCCTGTGGAACAGGCTGAGGATCGCCAGATGGTCGTTCGCCTTCACCGCGTAATGGATATGCACGGGCAGGTTCTCCGCCCCGAAGGCCGCCCGCAGAGCGTTGAAGCGCGCCTGCATGCTGCCCGCGCCATACACCCAGACGGGCGTGCCGTATTTATCCGCGACCGCGTTCAACGGCACGGATTCGAAGCTCAGCCCCTCGCGCGCGTTCATCGACAGCGCCGGGCGCGCCGCCAGCAGCGCGGCCAGATCAGGCTCCGGCCCGGTATAAACTACATCAGCCATGCTACTGCGCCGGGTAGGTGTGCGGGTAGGTGATATCCGCCGCCGGGCCGGGCGGCACGGGCGCGCCGCGCCTGCCGCAGCCGGTCAGCGCCAGCAGGCAGAGCATCGCCAGCAGCACTTTCATTGCAGTTTCTCCAGCCAGAGCGCGGCCGCCTTGGCGACATTCTCCGGCGCCGTGCCGCCATAGCTGGTGCGCGAGGCCACCGAGGCTTCGACCGTCAGCACGTTGAAAATCTCGTCGGTGATGCGCGGCTCGACGCTCTGCATGTCCGCCAGCGTCAGTCCGGAGAGGTCAACATCCTTCTCCTCGGCCAGACGCACCACGCGCCCGGTGACATGGTGCGCGTCGCGGAACGGCATCTTCAGCACCCGCACCAGCCAGTCGGCGAGGTCCGTGGCGGTGGAGAAGCCCGAGCCCGCGAGGGCCGCCATGCGGGCGGTGTTGGCCTGCATGTCCCGCACCATGCCGGCAGTGGCGGCGAGGCTGAGGCTGATCGCCTCGACGGCGTCGAACACCGGTTCCTTGTCCTCCTGCATGTCCTTGGCGTAGGTCATGGGCAGGCCCTTCATCACCGTGAGCAACCCAAGCAGGCTACCGAAAATTCGTCCGGTTTTGGCCCTGGTCAGCTCGGCGGCATCTGGGTTGCGCTTCTGCGGCATGATCGAGGAGCCGGTGGTGAAGGCGTCGGACAGCGCGATGAGCCTGTAGGGCGAGGAGCACCAGATGATGATCTCCTCGGCGAAGCGGGAGAGATGCATCGCCATGATCGACAGCGCGGAGAGGAATTCCAGCGCAAAGTCGCGGTCGGAGACAGAATCCAGCGAGTTCGCGGTCGGCCGGTCGAAACCGAGGGCGGACGCGGTGGCGAAGCGGTCAATGGGGAAGGATGTACCGGCCAGAGCGGCAGAGCCGAGCGGGCACTCGTTCAGGCGGCGGCGGGCATCCTCAAGCCGCCCGGTGTCGCGGGCCAGCATCTCGACATAGGCCAGCAGATGGTGCCCGAAGGTAACGGGCTGCGCCGTCTGCAGGTGGGTGAAGCCCGGCATCACCGTTCCGGCATGTTCGGCGGCGCGCTGGGCCAAAGCGAGCATCAGGCCCTTCACCTGGGCCAGGATACCGTCGATGGCTTCACGCACATAGAGCTTGAAATCGGTGGCGACCTGGTCGTTGCGGCTGCGCGCCGTGTGCAGGCGCCGTGCAGCCTCGCCGATACGCTCGGTCAGGCGCACCTCGATATTGGTGTGGATGTCTTCCAGTGAGTCCGAGAAGCCGAAGCGGCCATCCTCGATGTCGTTGGTGATATCCTCCAGCCCGCGATTGATGGCGGCCTGATCCTCGGGCGTGATGATGCCCTGCTTCGCGAGCATCGCGGCATGCGCCTGGCTGCCCGCAATGTCCTGCGCCCAGAGCTTGCGGTCGAAGCCGATGGAGACGTTAATGGCTTGCATCACCGCATCGGGACCGGCACCAAACCGTCCGCCCCACTGCAACTGGCTCTTTACTGGAGTTTTGTCCTTGTCCGTCACGTCCAAGCGCCCCTTGCTTTCCCGGCGATCCATCATCGCCGCCACTCCTGGATTAGCCCTGGCGGCGGCTTGGGGCAATCGCGCCGTGGCGCAGAGCAGCGGGGACGAGTTGCCGGATGCCGCTGAGATATGGGCGCAGACCGCGCCCGCCGCCGCGCCGCCTGTGGTGTTCAGCACCGAGGCAGGCAAGAAACTCACCCTGGAGGACTTCAAGGGCCATGTGCTGGTGGTGAACATATGGGCAACCTGGTGCGGCCCCTGCACCGAGGAACTGCCCGGCCTTGCCGCCTTGGCCAAGCGGATCAAGCCTTTCGGCGGGCTGGTCCTGCCCATCTCCATAGACGTCGAGGGCGCCGCCGCGGTGAAGCCCTTCTACGCCAGCCACAAGATCAGTAATCTGCCCGTATTGCTCGACCCGGCTGGCAATAACCTCGACGTGCTGAATAGCGACGGCGTGCCGGTCACCATTATTCTCAATCCGGAGGGCAAGCTTGTGGCCCGGCTGGACGGCGCCGCGGATTGGAATACCCAGACCGTGTTCGAATTCCTCAGCGGGCTTGCCCGCAAGCCGGCGGATAAGCCGGGCGTCGCGCAACTCTAGGCCAAATAACCAAACAAAAAGCCCAGCAGTTGGCGCTGCCGGGCTTTGCCGTTTGAACCGCGCTTGGCCTTACGCGTTCGCGACGGTGGGCATGGCGGAGGCCTGGGCGCGGCGCTGCTGCCACAGCCCGACGAAGTCGATCGGCCCCAGCAGCACGGGCGGGAAGCCGCCTTCACGGGTGATGTCGGCCAGGATGTTGCGGGCGAAGGGGAAGAGCAGGCGCGGGCATTCCACGAGCAGAATCGGCTCCTGCTGGTTCTCGGGGATGCCGTTCAGGGTGAACACACCGGCATAGGCGAGGTCTGCGATGAACACGACGGTCGGCTTTTCCTCGCCATTGGCCTGGGTGGTGCCTTCCGCGCGCACGGCCAGAGTCACCTCGAACACGGTGTGCGCATCCTCGAGCCGGCGCACCTGCACATCCAGGTTGATGTTCACATGCGGCGCGCTGCGCAGCGTGGTGAAGATCGCCGGGGCATTCGGCACCTCGAAGGACAGGTCCTTGGTGTACTGGATGTTGACGACGAGGGGCGGCTGGGTCGGGGCGGTCGCTTGCTCAGACATGTATTCATTTTCCTGTTGGATGGTCGCGGCCCGGCCTAGCACGGCGCCGCGGCCATGATAAGTAGAGCCGCATGAGCGCCAAAATTTTCATCGACGGCCAGGCCGGCACCACCGGGCTTGGCATCGCCCAGCGGCTCGCCGCGATCCCCCAGATCAGCCTGGTGGCGCTGGATGACGCCCACCGCAAGTCGCCCGAGGCCCGCGGGGCGGCAATGGCGGAGGCGGATCTGACCGTGCTGTGCCTGCCCGATGACGCGGCGCGCGAGGCGGTGGCACTTGCGCCGGAGGGTACCCGCCTGCTCGACGCCAGCACCGCGCACCGTGTTGCGCCGGGTTGGGTTTATGGCTTCCCCGAACTGGCCCAGGGCCAGGCGGAGGCGATTGCGCGGGCGCGGCTGGTGACGAATCCGGGCTGCTACGCCACCGGCGCCATCGCGCTGTTGCACCCGCTGGTCGATCTGGGGCTGCTGGAGCCGGGACATGCGCTCAGCATCAACGCCGTCTCCGGCTATTCCGGCGGTGGCAAGGCGATGATCGCGGCGCATGAGGCGCAGGGTGGCCCGGCATTCGAGCTCTATGCGTTGGGCCTGTCGCACAAGCATATCCCCGAGATCATGCGGTATTCCGGCCTTAGCCGGCGGCCAATTTTCGTGCCCTCGGTCGGGCATTTCGCGCAGGGGATGCTGGTGTGCATACCCGTTTTCCTAGACCAGTTACCCGGCAGCCCCAGCGCTGCGCAACTCGCCGACGCCTATTGCGTCTATTACGAAGGGGCGCAGAATGTTGTCGCGCATTCCGGCCTGTGGACGGAGAATTTGCAGCCCGAGGCGCTGAACAACACCGACAATCTGGAGATTTTCGTGTGCGCCAATGAGGCGCAGGGTCAGGCGGTGCTGATCGCCCGGCTCGATAATCTGGGCAAGGGCGCCTCGGGTGCTGCGGTGCAGAACATCAACCTGATGCTGGGAGGCGGATAATGTCGGAGTTGCAGAAACACGGAGGGCTGCTCTACGCGCTGGGCGAGCTGAAGCCACAGATCGACCCCACCGCGTGGATCGCGCCGACGGCGGTGTTGATCGGCGATGTACGGGTCGGGCCGGGCGCGAATATCTGGTTCAACTGTGTTCTGCGCGCCGACACCAACCCGATCATCGTCGGCGCGCGCAGCAACATCCAGGATGGCACCGTGATCCATGTCGATCATGGCGAGTATCTCACTGAGATCGGTGAGGATGTGACAATCGGCCATGCCGCCATCATCCATGCCTGCAAGCTGCGCGACCGCGCCTTCATTGGCATGGGCGCCACGGTGCTGGATGGCGCGGTGGTGGAGGAAGGCGGGATGCTGGCCGCGCGCGGGCTTCTGTCCGTGGGCAAACGCATCGGCCGGCAGGAGCTGTGGATGGGCAGCCCGGCCAAACTCGCCCGGGTGATGAGCGACGAGGAGAGCGCCAAGTGGGATGGGACCGTGCCGCACTATGTTGGCCTGGCGGAGGCGTATCGCCGGGGCTTGCGGGCAATCGGTTAATTTCCTTGGCAAAACCCGCATCTCTTTCTAAGGTTGCGGAATGAGCGACACGGATATCGACACCGCCCTGATCACCGCTGCATTCGCGCTTGGCGCGGAGAAAGGGTGGCGTCATGTTTCGCCTGCCGCCGCCGCCCGCCATGCCGGGCTGGATCTAGCGAAGGTCCGCACGGCCTATCCCTGCACCGGCGCGATCCTGACGACATTCGGCAAGATTGCCGATGCTGTGGCGCTGAGCAACGCCCTCACCGAAGGCAGCGTGCGCGACCGGCTGTTCGATATCCTGCTCCGCCGGTTCGACTATTTGCAGCTTCACCGCCCCGGCGTGCTGGCGCTGCTGCGCGCTCTGCCGGTCTGCCCGCCGCTGGCGCTCGTGATGGCGGAACTCAACCTCGCCTCCATGGGCTGGCTGCTGGAAGGCGCTGGCGTGGACGCGACCGGGCTGCGCGGGGCGCTGGCCAAGCGCGGCCTGCTGGCGGTTTGGCTCTACGGCATCCGCGCCTGGGCCGACGATGACAGTGAGGACCTCACTGCCACCATGGCGGCGGTGGACAAGGCGCTTGCCCGGGCCGAGTCCATCGTTAACCGGTTCTCGGCCGAGCCGGCCGCGGAACCGGAAACGCCCTTGCAACAAAGTGTTTCCCCGTTAGAGTGAAACCAGCCGGGCTCGCCGGCTGCAGCAGATGAGGAACGAACTCGATGGCCGACGAAAAAAGCAAGACTACGTCCTTCCTTCCCGACTTCGATTTCAAGAAGCTTATGGGCGACATGAAGATCCCCCCCATGCCGGACATGGACGCGGTGCTGACCGCGCATAAGCGCAACCTGGAGGCGCTGACCGAGGCCAACCGCGTGGCGCTGGAAGGCGCGCAGGCCGTTGCCCGCCGTCATATGGAAATTCTCCAGTCCACCATGTCCGGCCTGACCGAGACGCTGAAGGAGCTTTCCTCCGCGTCCTCGTCGACGAGCCGCGCCGCCAAGCAGACGGAACTGCTGAAGCAGGCCTATGAGAATGCCGTGGCGAACACCAAGGAGCTGGGTGATCTGATCCAGAAATCCAATTCCGAGGCGCTGCAGAAACTCAACACCCGCGTCTCCGAGGCGATGACGGAGATGCAGACCATTCTCGGCAACAAGAAGTAAGTTTGAGCGTGCAATTTCATGCTTTTAGCTTGACCAGGCCGGTTCAAGCTAAAAGCATATTGCTCTAGAGCCTGATCGTTTGAGGTTGAATCGCTTTGCGATTGAACCTCAAACGTGAATCAGTCTCTCATCAATAAGTTAGAGGGCGATTGACGTATCAGGCTGATACGATCGCGCTCTAGGCGCTGGAGTGGGGTTTCCCCCCGCGCGAGGGCGGCCCATATTGGCGCCCATGTGCGCCGCTCCCTTGCTGTTCATCCCCGAGAAGCCTGAACGCAGGCCGATGCTCAAGCCGCTGCGCGTGGTTTCCGAGTATCAGCCCAGCGGGGACCAGCCCACCGCTATCAAACAGCTTGTCGAGGGCATCGGCGTGCAGGAGCGTGACCAAGTGCTGCTTGGCGTCACCGGCTCGGGCAAGACCTTTACCATGGCCAAGGTCATCGAGGCGGTGCAGCGCCCGGCCCTGGTGCTGGCGCCGAACAAGACGCTGGCGGCGCAGCTCTATGCCGAGATGAAGAGCTTCTTCCCCGATAACGCCGTGGAATATTTTGTCTCCTACTACGACTATTACCAGCCGGAAGCCTACGTGCCTCGGTCGGACACCTATATCGAGAAGGACTCGGCGATCAACGAGACCATCGACCGCATGCGCCACGCCGCCACCCAGGCGCTGCTGGAGCGCGGCGATGTCATCATAGTGGCCTCGGTCTCCTGCATCTATGGCATAGGCTCAGTCGAGACCTACTCGAAGATGGTGGTGCGGCTGGAGACCGGCGGGCGCATCGAGCGCGACGCCCTGGCCAAGGCGCTGGTGGACTTGCAATACCGGCGCAACGACGCGGCCTTCACCCGCGGCACCTTCCGCCTGCGCGGCGAGATTGTGGACATCTTCCCCAGCCAGTACGAGGACCGCGCCTGGCGCGTGACGCTGTTTGGTGACGAGATCGAGAAGATCTCCGAATTCGACCCGCTGACCGGCGAGCAGAGTGCCGTGCTCCCCAGCATATCCATCTACGCCAACAGCCATTACGTAACGCCGCGCCCGACACTGAACCAGGCCATTGGCAAGATAAAAACCGAGCTGAAGCAGCGCCTCGACGAACTCACGGCCAATGGCCGGCTGCTGGAGGCCGAGCGGCTGCTGCAGCGCACGACCTTCGACATCGAGATGCTGGAAACCACAGGCGTGTGCAAAGGCATCGAGAATTATTCCCGCTACCTTTCCGGCCGCAACCCGGGCGAGCCGCCGCCCACGCTGTTCGAGTATCTGCCCGCCAACGCGCTGCTGGTGGTGGATGAAAGTCACGTGACAGTGCCGCAGATCGGCGGCATGTTCAAAGGCGACTTCGCCCGTAAATCCATCCTCGCAGAATACGGCTTCCGCCTGCCGAGCTGCATCGACAATCGGCCGCTGAAATTCGAGGAATGGGAGTCCTACCGCCCGCAGAGCGTGTTCGTCTCCGCCACGCCCGGCCCTTGGGAACTGGAGCGCACCGGCGGCAGCTTCGCCGAGCAGGTGATCCGCCCGACGGGCCTCGTCGACCCGGTGACGGATATCCGGCCGGTGGAGCACCAGGTGGACGACCTGCTCGGCGAATGCCGGAAAACCGTGGCCCTGGGCGGGCGCGTGCTCGTTACCACGCTCACGAAGCGCATGGCCGAGGACCTCACCGAATATCTCGGCGAGCAGGGCCTGAAAGTGCGCTACCTGCACTCGGACGTGGACACGCTGGAGCGCATCGAGATCATCCGCGACCTGCGCCTTGGCGCCTATGACGTGCTGGTGGGCATCAACCTGCTGCGCGAGGGGCTGGATATTCCCGAGTGCATGCTCGTCGCCATTCTGGATGCCGACAAGGAGGGGTTCCTGCGCTCCGTCACATCGCTCATCCAGACTATTGGCCGCGCCGCGCGCAACGTCGATGGCCGCGTGATCCTCTACGCCGACACCATGACCCGCAGCCTGAAACAGGCCCTGGACGAAACCGCCCGCCGCCGGGCGAAGCAGATCGCCTGGAACGAGGCGCACGGCATCACCCCGCAGAGCGTGAAGAAGAATATCGGCGAGGTCATTCACTCGGTCTTCGAGCAGGATTATGTGACCGTGGCGCCGGTGAAGGATTCCATGGCTGATGAATTTGTCGGCAAGGATCTGGGGGCGGTCATCACCACGCTGGAGACGCGCATGCGCAAGGCGGCGGCGGATCTGGAGTTCGAGGAGGCGGCGCGGCTGCGCGATGAGATCAAGCGGCTGGAGGCGCTGGCCCTGGGGCTGGAACCGCCGCCCATGCCGCGCTCGGCCAGCCGCCCGCGCGGCCCCACGCCGCTCGGGCCCGGTGGCGGCGGGTATGACCCGGCAAGCCGCAAGGGAAGGGGGCGCAAGCCGCGCTGAGCGGCCCCCCCTGCGGAATGGCGTTGCTGGGGTTCCTGATTTGCCGTAACATTCCGCGACAAGAATCAAGGAGGTTGCGGTCATGTTCCGGCGTTATCTCGGCACGTCCCTGGCTCTGGTTTTGCTGCTTTCCGGCGCGCCCGCGGCGCGGGCCGACGACACAGCGCAGACCGAGCCTGCGGCGCTGAGCAAGCTGCAAGCCATGGTTAACAACCTGGGTTACAACACCGATCTTGCCGGCGACAAGCAGTCCTTCGCCATCCAGTGGCAAGGCGACTACGACTATCGCCTGCATTTCGACCTCTCGAAGGACGGCACGCTGGCCTATGCCTATGTGAATATCAACACGTACAAGCCCGCCGACATGGCCAAGCTCGACCTTACCAAGCTTCTGGAGACGAGCGACATCGGCGATTTCTACTTCTCGATGGAAAGCGGTGCGGATGGCGAGTCGCTCTACGCCAACGCGATCATCCCGCTGGGTGGCCTCACCCCGGAAATGCTGCGCACGACCCTGGATACAATCAACGACAGGCTTAACAGCAGCGCCCAGGTATGGGACACCAGCCTCTGGAAGAAATAACAGGCTGTAGGCCTCTAACCGCCTCGGCCAGGGTTTGACGGCGTGGCGGGCAAGCGGGAAGATAGGCGCATGAGATCTGCTTTTGCCCTGCTCGCCCTGCTCGTTCCTGGTCTTGCTCAGGCTGACGGCCTTACCGGTCAGCACGCGCTCTACACGCTCACCCTGTCCAAGCTGCGCACGCACGACATCACCGGCGCCACCGGGCAGATGAGCTTTGACGTGGTGGATGGCTGCACCGGCTGGGCCACGACCCAGCACATGACGCTGATCCTGCGCAATACCGACGGCACGTTGACCAAGTCGGTGAGCGACTACATTACCTGGGAGAGCAAGGACGGCAAAACCCTGACCTTCACCCTGCGCGAGAGCGACAATGACGGCAAGGAACAGATCGACGATGCCGGCACCGCGACGCGCAATCCGGACGGCTCGGGGCTCGTCACCTATACCACCCCAGCCGACACCATGCTGAAGCTGCCGCCGGGCACGCTGTTCCCGATGCAGCATACCGAGGCGCTGCTGGCCGCCGGCCGCGCCGGGCAGAAATTCATCGCCCCGCCCTTGTTCGACGGCACCTCCACCGATGGCGCGCAGGCCACTTTCGTCTCCGAGCTGGGCTATCATGAGCCGGAGCAGACCGCTTGGCCAGTGTTGGACAATATTCCCAGCGCGGATGTCGACATCGCCTTCTATGACCGCAAGAACGACGACGAGACACCGAATTTCCGTACATCGATGCGCTATTTCGACGATGGGGTGGCGACCGATCTGGCGCTCGATTTCGGCGATTTCGAGATGACCGGCAAGCTCACCCGCCTCACCGTTCCGCCCGCGCCCTGCCCGGGGAAATAGCGGCCCTATCTCAGCCGCAGCTTGGCACGGCCGTGACTGTTATTTGCCTCGACCAGTTTTTCCATCAGCCGCTTGAGGGCCTTGCGTTCGCGCGGGGAAAGGGGCTCCAGCGCGCGCTCGGTTGCGCGTTCGGCTGGCGCCTGCGCCTTGGCCAGCAGCTTCTTGCCAGCAGCGGTTAGGGTTAGCAGCTTCTGGCGGCGGTCGGCCCGGCCGGTCACCCGACGAATATAGCCGTTCTGCTCCAACCTGGCGACGATGCTGGCCATGGTCGCGCGGTCCACACCGCGCTCCTCAGCGGCGGTGGACTGGTCGATGCCCGGTTGCGCAGCGATGGCCAGCATGATGCCGAACTGGGTTGGGGTGATATCAAGCGTCTCGCATTCCTCGGCAAACAAGGCCACAGAAATCTGGTGCAACCGACGGATCAGGAAACCTGCATGGCCTGGGGGATCGTGATCGGGCAGGCCGGAGTTCAATTCGTTGTTCATAAGATCAGCCGTTTCCTTTGTTGTTAATTATCAAGACGAGTATCGTTGAATAAATTGCTTCTTCACAATGATTAAAATCAATTAGTCAGCATCACGAAGCAAAATTCTGATCAAAATTCTTGTGCGCAAAAGCCGTTCTAACAACAAAACGCAGAATGGCCACGCCAGAATGTAATTCCTGGCGTGGCTTGGCGAACTACACCGAGAAGTATTTCGCCTGCCGGTTCAGGATCACGATGGCGCTGGTGGACTGCTCAGGATGCAGCTGGAACTCATCAGAGAGCGACACGCCGATGCGCTCCGCCCCCAGCAGCTTGAGCAGCTGCTCCTGGTCCTCCAGCTTGGGGCAGGCCGGATAGCCGAAGGAGTAGCGCGAGCCGCGATAGGATTGCTGGAGCAGCTTGTCCATGTCGCGGTCATCCTCGGCGGCGAAGCCGAGCTCGGCGCGTATGCGCTTATGCGTGTACTCGGCCAGCGCCTCTGCCATCTCCACCGAGAAACCGTGCAGGTACAGGTAATCCTGGTAGCGGTGATCCTCGAACCAGGCGCGCGCGACTTCCGAGGCGCGCTGCCCCATGGTCACCACCTGAAGCCCGATCACGCCACGGCCATCCTCGATATCGGGGAGGAAATCGGCGATGCACTCGCCATCCTGGCGCGGCTGGCGCGGCAGGCTGAATCGCGCGGCCTCGGTCACGCCGTCTTCCTCGAACAGGATCAGGTCGTTGCCCTGGCCAGCGGCCTTCCAGTAGCCGTAGATCGCTTGCGGGTGGAGGATATGCTCCGCCTCGCAGATATCGAGCATGCGCTTCATCACCGGGCGCAGTTCGTGGCGCGCCCAGCCCATGAAGTCCTCCAGGCTCTTGCCCTGCTTGCGGAAGCCCCACTGGAACTGGAACAGCGAGCGTTCGTTGATGAACGGCACCACGGCCTTGGACGCGGCCTCGATCACCTTTGCCCCCCAGAAGGGCGGGGTGAGGGTGGCTTCGTCGGCATTCAGGCGGCGGCGGCGGGTTTGCACCTCCTTCACGTCCACGGGCGCGAAGGCGGCGTCCGCGGCCTGGCCCAGCGTGCGTTTGGTGTTGCGGGACTTGCCCGCGCGCTTGGCCTGAATGGCGGCGAGGTAGTCGTCGAACCCGTTGCTGGCGATGCGGTCCATCAGATGCAGCCCGTCGAACGCATCGCGCGCGTAGGCCACGCGGCCAGATTCGTAGGAGGCGACGCAATCGTCCTCGACATAGTTGCGCGTCAGCGCCGCACCACCGAGGACCACCGGAATATCGAGCCCGAGGCGGGACATTTCCTCCAGGTTCTCGCGCATCACCACGGTGGATTTCACCAGCAGGCCGGACATGCCGATGGCATGGGCCTTATGCTCCTTGGCCGCCGCCACCATGTCCGCCAGCGGCACCTTGATGCCGAGATTGATGACCTTGTAGCCGTTATTGGTGAGGATGATGTCGACAAGGTTCTTGCCGATATCGTGCACGTCGCCCTTCACGGTGGCGAGCACCATGATGCCGCGCTCCTCGCCCTCAACCCGCTCCATCAGCGGCTCCAGATGCGCCACGGCGGCTTTCATTGTCTCGGCCGATTGCAGTACGAAGGGCAGCTGCATCTTGCCCGCGCCGAACAGTTCGCCCACTACCTTCATGCCATCGAGCAGGATGTTGTTGATAATGTCGAGCGGCCTGTGGATTTTCAGCGCCTCATCCAGCTCTTCGGCCAGCCCCTTGCGGTCGCCATCGACAATGCGGTCCTTCAGCCGCCCTTCCACCGTGTCGGCGCGCTTCTTCTTGGTCGCGTCGGCGGCTTTGCGGTCGGCGAACATTTCCAGCAGTTTCTGCAGCGGGTCGTAGCCCTCGGCGCGGCGGTCGAAGATCAGATCCTCGCAGACCTTCACCTCTTCCGGGTCGATCATGTGCAGCGGGCGGATCTTGCTCACATGCACGATGGCCCCGGTCATGCCCGCCTTCACCGCATGGTCCAGGAACACGGAGTTCAGCACCGCGCGTGCGGCGGGGTTGAGGCCGAAGGAGATGTTGGACAGGCCGAGGATGATCTGGATATCCGGGAACTCGTCGCGGATGGCCTTGATGCCTTCCAGCGTCCACTGGCCGAGCTTGCGGTCATCCTCGTTGCCAGTGGCGATGGTGAAGGTCAGCGGGTCGATCAGAAGGTCCGACTGCGCCAGCCCGTATTTGTTGCAGGCGAAATCCACCAGGCGGCGGGCGATGCGCAGCTTGTCATCGGGCGACTTGGCCATGCCGACTTCGTCGATGGTTAGAGCAATGACCGCCGCACCGAATTTCTTGGCCAAAGTCAGGCGCTGATGCGCGTGGTGCTCGCCATCCTCGAAATTGATTGAGTTGATGATCGGTTTGCCGCCATGCAGCTTCAGCGCCGCCTCGATCACCGGTGTCTCGGTCGAGTCGATCACCAGCGGCGCGTTCACCGAGGATGTAAAGCGGGTGATCACCTCGCTCATCTCCTTGATTTCGTTCCGTCCAACAAAGGCGGTGCAGATATCCAGCGCGTTGGAGGCTTCCGCCACCTGCTCGCGGCCCATGGCGACACAGCCATCCCAGTCGCCGGCCTCCTGCAGTTCGCGCCATTTCTTGGAGCCATTGGCGTTGCAGCGCTCGCCGATGGAGAAATAGGAATTCTCCTGCCGCAGCGGCACCGCGCCGTACAGGCTGGCGACGGACGGCACCCAGTAGAATTTGCGCGCCCCCGGGGCGGGGCGAGGGTTGCCCAGCTTGCGCAGCATCGCGTCCAACGCCTGGATATGCGGAATGGAGGTGCCGCAGCACCCGCCGATGAGGTTAACGCCGTCCTCGACGACGAAGCGCTCCACCCAGCTCGCCATTTCAGCGCCGCCCAGCGGGTAGTGGGTCTTGCCGTCCACCAGCTCGGGCAGGCCCGCATTGGGCTGCACGGAAATCTTGCCCGGCCAGTTCTGGCTCAAATAGCGCACATGCTCGGCCATTTCCTGCGGCCCGGTGGCGCAGTTCAGGCCCATCAGTGGGACGTCCAGCGCCTGGATGACCGTGGCGGCGGCGGCGATATCAGGCCCCACCAGAAGTGTGCCGGTGGTCTCCACCGTCACCTGCACGAAGATGGGCACGTCGCTCTTGGCCAGCGCCTTGGCGCGCTTGGCGCCGTTCACCGCCGCCTTGATCTGCAGCGTGTCCTGGCAGGTCTCGATCAGCAGCGCGTCCACGCCCCCGGCCAGCAGGCCCTGGGATTGCAGGAACAGCGCCTCCTCCAGCGGGTCGTAGGCGATATTGCCAAGGCTCGGCAGCTTGGTGCCCGGCCCGATGGAGCCAACCACCCAGCGCTGACGCCCATCGGCGAAGGACTCGGCGGCCTCGCGCGCCAGCTCGCCGGCGATCTTATTGATCTCAAAGGCGCGGTCTTGAAGGTCGAACTCGCCCAGCGTGATCGGCGAGCCGCCGAAGCTGTTGGTCTGCACCATGTCCGACCCGGCCTCGTAGTAGCCGCGATGGATCTCGCGCACGAGGTCCGGGCGGGAGAGGTTCAGCACCTCGGTACAGTTTTCCTGGTTCCAGAAATCCTTTTCCAGGTCGAGAGTGAGCGCCTGCACGCGCGAACCCATGCCGCCATCGCAGAGCAGCACGTTTTTTGAGAGAGCGTCGAGAAGATGTGGCAGTGACATGCTTGTCAGATACACCGGAGCGCCCCCATGTCCAGCCAATGAATGATGATAGCCGTATCCCCGTGGTGTTCGGGCAACAGCCAGGGCCGAATGATGCCGCCCTGGTCGAGGAAGGGTTCGCCGCACCGGCGGCCGGTTATGCGCTCCGTTTCAAGGCCGCCCGGTTTGGTCATGGGGTGGGCTGCACCTGCTGTGCTGCGCGCAGCCCGGCGGCGGAGGCGCTTGCCCAACTCTTCCGCGCCCGAGCCACGGGGGCGGCGCCGTATTTCAGCCGTGTGGCGGTGCTTGCCTCAGCAGTAGGTGAAGCGGAGTTGCGCGCCGCCCTGGCGCAGGACGCGCTGGCCCGCGCGCGCTACCGGGCGTCAGGCGAGCTGCGTTAGAGAACCGCGTGAGCGTTGCGGTGTAGCAGTGCTGCAAACCACTGCCTGGGCTTGCGCGCCGGTTGCGGCGCGGGGGCAGGGCGGGCAGCGAGCGTCATGGCCAGCTTGGTCACATGATACGCCGCGTCCGGGTTGCGCTTGAACAGAGCGCGAATGATCGCGTCTGCCTCGACGTCAATAGTTGCGTCCGCCGAGCTCATCACCCGGTCGAAAAACGCAAGAATTTCCATGTGCTCTTCGCGTGTCATGACCCTCCATAGGAGGGAAGACGGGTGTACAGGCAAGTAAGATTTTCGTGTATGGAGGGAAATTCACCCCGGCTTTCCGTGGCGCACAGATTGGTAGATGTAGAGCGTGAAACCATCGCGCATGAATGTCCCCGTCTGAGACATGCCGATACTTCCCAGCACCGCGCGGGAGGCGAAATTCTCCTCCCGCGCCACGCCCACCACGTGCTCGAGCCCCGCCACATTATGCGCGTAGTTTAGCGCGGCACTCACCGCCTCGCTCGCCAAGCCTACGCCGCGCGCCTCCGGCAGGAAGGCGAAGCGCAGCGCCACGCCGCGCCCGTCCGGCCGGTGCATCAGCGCCGTCATCCCCAGGAACTTGCCGCGGTGCCCCCGCACGGCCCACATGCCGAAGCCATGCCGGCCCCAGTCCTGAATGTCGTGGGCCAGTTCCTCGGCCACCTGCACGGGGTTCCGTACGCCGCCCAGAAGGAAGGCGTAGGCGCGCGGGTCACCCTTTAGCCGCACGAGGTCCGGCAGGTCCCAGTAGCCTACGGGCGTCATTCGCAGCCGCGCCGTGTTAATCACCCAGGCCGATGATACGCTCATCGCCGGCCTCCTTCGGTGCTGGGGATTACCGCGTCAGCGGCCGGTACTTGATGCGGTGCGGCTCTGTGGCGTCCTGGCCCAGGCGGCGGCGCTTGTCTTCCTCATAGGCCTGGAAGTTGCCTTCGAACCATTCCACGTGGCTGTCGCCCTCGAAGGCCAGGATATGCGTGGCCAGGCGGTCGAGGAACCAGCGGTCATGGGAGATGATAACGGCGCAGCCGGGGAATTCCATCAGCGCCTCTTCCAGCGCGCGCAGGGTATCCACGTCGAGGTCGTTGGTCGGTTCGTCGAGCAGGATGACGTTGGCTTCCGACTTCAGCATCTTGGCCAGATGCACGCGGTTGCGCTCACCGCCGGAGAGGATGCCGACCTTCTTCTGCTGGTCCGAGCCCTTGAAGTTGAATGCGCCCACATAGGCGCGCGAGGCCACGGAGCGCTTGCCAAGATAGATGACATCCGTGCCGCCCGAGATTTCCTCCCAGACGTTCTTGTTCGGGTCCAGGCTGTCGCGGGACTGGTCGACATAGCCCAGCTTCACGGTCTCACCGATCTTCAGGCTACCTGAATCCGGTTTTTCAAGGCCGGTGATCATCTTGAACAGGGTGGACTTGCCGGCGCCGTTCGGGCCGATAACGCCGACAATGCCGCCCGGCGGCAGCTTGAAGTTGAGGTTCTCGATCAGCTCGCGGTCGCCGAAGCCCTTGCACAAATCCTGGGCCTCGATGACCGTGCCGCCCAGGCGCGGGCCGGGCGGGATGACGATTTCCGCCACGCCGGTCTGCAGTTCCTGCGACTTCTGCAGCATCTCCTCGTAGCGCTGGATGCGGGCGCGTGACTTGGTCTGGCGCGCCTTGGGGCTGGCCGAGATCCACTCCTGCTCCTCGGCCAGGGCGCGCTGGCGGGCGGATTCTTCCTTCTCCTCCTGCGCCAGGCGCTTCTGCTTCTGCGCCAGCCAGGAGGAGTAGTTGCCCTCATACGGGTAGCCGCGGCCGCGCTCGATTTCCAGGATCCAGTTGGTCACGTTGTCGAGGAAGTAGCGGTCGTGGGTGATGAGGATCACGGTGCCGGTGTAGTTGGCCAGCGTACGCTCCAGCCAGGCCACGGACTCGGCGTCCAGATGGTTGGTCGGTTCGTCGAGCAGCAGCAGGTCGGGCTTTTCCAGCAGCAGGCGGCACAGCGCCACGCGTCGACGTTCACCGCCCGAGAGCGGGCCGACATCGGCATCAGGCGGCGGGCAGCGCAGGGCGTCGAGCGCGATCTCGATCTGCCGGTCCAGGTCCCAGCCATCGGCGGCATCGATGACTTCCTGCAACTGGGCCTGCTCAGCCAGCAGGTCGTTCATCTTGTCGTCGTCCATCGGCTCGGCGAATTCTTCCGAGATGGCGTTGAAGCGGGAAATTGCTTTGCGCAGATCGGCAAACGCCTCGGCGACGTTCTCGCCGACGTTCTTGGTCGGGTCGAGCTGCGGCTCCTGCGCCAGATAGCCCACCTTCACGCCCTCGGCGGCCCAGGCCTCGCCGCCATATTCCTTGTCGATACCGGCGATGATCTTCAGCAGCGTGGACTTACCGGCGCCGTTCACGCCGAGCACGCCGATCTTCACGCCCGGAAGGAAGGAAAGCGTGATGCCTTTGAACACCTCGCGCCCGCCCGGATAGGCTTTGGTAAGGTCCTTCATCACATAAACGTACTGGTAAGCAGCCATGGCGCCCGTCCTTCAAACTCGGTTGGCCAGGGTATAATTGCCGGGGCGGGCAGGGGCAACAGGGGGCTCAGCCGGGTAGCCGCCCCTCCTTGAGGCCGAACATCATGAAATGGGTATGGCCATCGGGGAAGGCGCCGGCGGCGACGGCGCTGGCCACGTCGGCATAGCGGGCCAGATAGCGCTGCTCGTTAAAGGGCAGCCGGGCGGCGGCCTGGGGCGTTATCGGCTGGGGCGGCCGCTGGATCCATTTGCCGCCTTCAACGCCCCGTAGAGTCGAGCCGCCGGCCTCAGCGTCGGTGGCTGAGAAATAGTGGAACACGAAGGAGCGGCGGGTGAGCGAGCGGTCGCGGATTTCGGCGCCGCCATGGAGCAGGTCCGCCGCCCAGATCAGCACATCGCCCTTGCGGCCGTGGAATGTCTCGGTGCGCAGCCCCGCGGCGGCCGCGGCGCCATAAGCGGCGGCCTTCCACGCCGTCTGTTCGCCATCCACCTCGTGATGCGTGCCATCGCTGAAGCGGTAGCGCGGCAATTTGTGGCTGCCCTTCATGTACAGCAGCGGCCCGGCATCGGGATGCACATCCTCCAGCGCCACCCAAGCGGCGATGAGATGCCCCGGCGTTCGCGGCGTCATGTACAGCGTGTCGGCATGCAGGGACTGAGCGCTGCCCATGGGCAGATACAGGCTGTGGCAAAGCACCGCCTCCTGCCGCAGCAGGGCGCCCAACAGCGCGGTCAGCTCAGCCGCCAGCGCCAGCGCCTGCACATGCGGCACGCCCAGATGGAGGTCGTAGAGCTTCATCCAGTGGCTTTCGGCTGCTTCGGGCGAGAGCAGGGCCAGCACGGTGCGCTCGCCGGTGTCGAGGTCATCCAGCACGGCGTCGGCGGGGCGCAAGCGCCTGACCTGCTCGGTCACCGCCAGCACCGTGTCGATCATCTGGGCCGGGAAGAAGCTGGGGAGGATGAGCATCCCCTCGGCGTCGAACGTCGCCTGCATCTGTGCCAACGGTTCGGCACGCATGACAACGCCTCCCTCGTGAAGAAGGCCCCCTGTGAAGAGGGCCCCTGGTGCGCCGGGCAGGAATCGAACCCGCAACCAAACCGTTATGAGCGGTCCGCTCTAACCGTTGAGCTACCGGCGCATGTGCCAAACCAGGGCAGGAGCAACATACCCAGGGTGAGCGCGTTGGCAAGAGACCCTGGCGCAGGCTATAGGCAGCCCAGTGCAATCAGGGAGATTAACCCAATGGATGTGAGCAAGATTTCGGCCGGCAACGACGTGCCCCGCGATATCAACGTGGTGGTGGAAATTCCCGCCGGCTCGGGCGTGAAGTACGAGATCGACAAGGAAAGCGGCGCCCTGGTGGTGGACCGCGTGGTGTTCACGCCAATGGCCTACCCGGCGGCTTACGGTTTCATCCCCAACACCCTGGCCGATGACGGCGACCCGGCCGATGCCCTGGTGCTGCTGCCGACTGCCGTGGTGCCCGGCGCGGTGATTCGCTGCCGCCCGATCGGCATGCTGCAGATGGAAGACGAGTCCGGCCAGGACGAGAAGATCGTCTGCGTGCCGCACGACAAGGTGCACCCGCTATACACCGGCATCACCGAGGTCGAGCAGCTTCCCGTCATCACCCGCGATGTGATCAAGCACTTCTTCGAGCACTACAAGGACCTGGAGAAGGGCAAGTGGGTGAAGGTGACCGGCTGGGCCGACCGTGCCGCCGCCGAGGCCGCGATCAGCGCCAGCCTCGCCCGCGCCGCGAAGTAAGCCAGGGCTGATACCCGGCAAAGAGAAAGGGGCCCCAAGAGGGGCCCCTTTTTCGTGGTGCGTTTTCTGGCGTTACTCGAATTTCTGGCGCCTCACGACCAGACGCACGCCAATGTTGATAGCGAGCACCACGAGCATCACGAAGAAGGCCGCGGCGTAGGCCAGCGCGTGGGAGTGAGGGTCCGGCTGGTCGATGAATGTCCAGATCACGTAGGTGAGGTAGGCGACCGGCGCGTGGGTGAAGCGGCCATCCCAGACATAGTCGGACCAGCCAGCGGTGTAGATCAGCGGCGCGGTCTCACCCACCGAGATGGCGAGGCCGAGCAGCGTGCCGGTGATCACGCCGGCAGAGGCCGCGGGCAGCACCACCTTGAACACCACCGTGGAGTCCGTCCCGCCCAGGGCGTAGGCGGCCTCGCGCATCGAGGTCGGCACCTGTTGCAGGGCCAACTCGGAAATGCGCGCGAGGTAGGGGATGATGAGGATGGCGATGGTGATGGCGGCGGCGGTGAGCGAGAAGCCCCAGCCGAAGCCGATGATAAAGACGATGAAGGAGAAATAGCCGAGCACGATGGAAGGCGTGCCGGTCAGCACGTCCGAGAGGAAGCGGATGGCGCTGCCGAGCCGGTTCTTGCCGTATTCGGAGAGGTGGATACCCGCGCCGATGCCAATGGGCACGGCGATGAACATGGCAAAGAGAGTGATAACCAGCGTGCCTTCCATGGCGTTGAGCAGGCCGTTGGCTGCGCCGGTCGTGGTCTTGGTGAACAGGTTGACCGAGAAGGCGGCGAGGCCATTGAACGTGACCACCCCGACGATATCCAGCAGCGGGGCGATGACCAGCAGCAGGGCGAGACCGCAGGCTGTCCAGCCGACCTTGCTGACGATGACGCGGCGCACTTCGTGCGCCGAACGCGGGGGATTAAGACTGGCGCTTGCGGACATTGAATGCTCCAGACGTAAGCAGTTTGGCTGCGGCGTTGACGGCCAGGGTGATGAGGAACAGCACAAGCGCCAGCTCGGCGAGCGTGCGCACGGACATGTTGGTCGGGTCGGACTGGGCGCTGTCGAGCTGGCTGACGATGAAGGAGGCGATGGTGGAGATCGGGCTGAACAGCGAGGTCGGCAGGATGTTGATGCCGCCGCCCGAGACCATCAGCACGGCCATGGTCTCGCCGAGCGCGCGGCCCAGCGCCAGCACGATGCCGCCGATCAGCGTGGTGCGCACCATCGGCATCATGGCCTTGGAGACGACCTCGAAATGCGTGGCGCCAAGAGCGAAGGCGGATTCGCGGTTCTCCTTGGGCACCTGCATCAGCGCGTCCAGCAGCGTGGAGGCGATGATCGGCGTGATCATCAGCGCAAGCACGATGGAGGCGGCGAGCAGCCCGTAGCCGTTGCCGGTGGGGCTGATATAATGGCCAATGATGGGGATGAGCACGGCGATGCCCCAGAGGCCAAAGACCACTGAGGGAACCACGGCGACCAGCTCGACGAGCATGGACAGCACCGGACGGATGCGGTGCGGCACGGCCTCGGCCAGGCAGATGGCGGCGCCGACGGAAAGCGGCACGGCGATGAGGATGGCGATGCCCGAAGTAGCCAATGTGCCGACGACGAAGACGAGGATGCCGTAACTGGCCCCGGACGGTATGGAGATGCCGTTAACTGTGACAGGGTCGCTGTACAGGTCGCCGAGGTTCCAGTTAATGTTGGTGACAAAGTGCAGGCCGTTGAAGATCATGGCCTGGCCCGAATACACCACCAGAAACAAAATAACCGCGACGAGCGCGGCCGGAATCATGAGGCTGAGTGACAGGACTGATAGACGAAATGGCCTGATTTTCATGGTCCACCGTGGGTTTTGGAAGGTTCCCCTTCCGGCTGGTGCCGGAAGGGGAGGTATTTAGGCGTCTTACTGGATTTTGTCGATCTGGGCCTGGGAAAGGGCCTTCACGGCATCCGGCAGCGGCAGGAAGTGCACCTGGTTCAGGAAGCTCGGGCTGTTGCCCTCGTTGATCGCCCAGGTCAGGAAGTCGCGGATCGCCCCCGCCATGGCAGCGGCAGGCTGCTGGCTGTCCACAATCGCATACTCGTAGTTCACGATCGGGTAGGCATTCTCGCCAGGCGAGAAGATCATGCTGATGCGCTCGTCGGCGGGGGTTGTGGAGGCAACGCTCTGCGCGGCGGCAGTGATGGTGTCAGCGGTGGGCTTCACGTATTCGCCATGCTTGTTCAGCAGCGCAGCCTGGCCGAGGCCCGCAGCAGCGGCCTTGTCGGCATAGGATACGCCGATATAACCGAGCGAGTAGGGGTTGGATTTAACCGCGGCGAGCACGCCGGAGTTACCATTGCCGCCCAGCGCGCCGGCGACCGCCGGCCAGGAGACGGTGGTGCCGTAGTGCAGCGTGGAGGCCCATTCCGGGGTGGAGAAGGCGAGGTACTGGGAGAAGATGAAGGTATCGCCCGAGCCGTCCAGACGGTGGACCGGGATGATCAGGTGGTTCGGCAGGTTCACGCCCGGGTTCGCCGCGGCGATCGCCGGGTCGTTCCACATGGTGATCTTGCCGGTGTAGATGCCAGCCAGGATCGGGCCGGAGAGGTTCAGGCTGCTGACACCCGGCAGATTGTAATTGATGGCCTGCGAGGAGATGGCGAGCGGGATGCTCATCATGGTGGGGTGAGCTTTGACCATCGCGTCAGAGAGATACGCGTCGGACGCGCCGATCTGCACCAGGCCCTTGATGGACTGGGCAATGCCAGCGCCCGAACCGGTCGAGGTGGTGGTGATGTCAGCGCCAGCGTGCTCGGCGGAGTAGGAGGCGACCCACAGGTTGAACAGCGGGTAGAGCAGGCTGGAGCCGCTCTCGACCAGCGGGACGTCGACTTGGGCGTGGGCGACGCCGGTGGCGGCGGAGGCAATGGCCAGCGCGGCAACGCCGGAGCGGAGGAGGTTGGTCAGAATCTTCACGTTGCGTTCCTTATGTTGAGTCCCTGAGAAGGATCCCTGTTCGAACAAGCGGGGGGTCCCCCGCTTGCCCCCGCAATAATTGAAGCGTGTGACAATGGCGACGGGGTTTGGGTTTCAGTTCAATGACATTTCTCGCCGATCAGCGTTGCCTGGGGAGGTTGGCGCCCATAATGGCGGCGCATGGGCATGTCCAGCTGCTCTGCTCTGTCACACAAAAAGATTTTTTGGGCGGCAGCTGAGGAGCATGCCGACGCGCCGGGGGGCTGCTTTGGCCTAGCGGACGTGCTCGGCGAAGAAGGCCATGCTGCGCAGCTCCGCCAACTCCCAGTCCTTGTGGCTATAGCTTGTCCGGGCTTCGCAGCCGAAGCCGTGTTCCGCGCCCTGGTACGTGTACATCTCGATCCCCGGCTGCGCCCTGCGGATGGCCTCGACGTCGGCCAACGGGATGCTGTGGTCGCGCTCGCCGAAATGCAGCTGCACGGGGCAGTTGGGCACCAGGTCGCGCTGTGCCGCGATGCCCGCGCCATACCAGCCCGAGGCGGCCCAGAAGGCCTCGGTCTTGGCGGCGGCGAGCCAGGCCAGGGTGCCGCCCCAGCAATAGCCGATGATCCCTAGCGGCTTGCCGCCGAAGGCCGCAGCCGTTGCTTCCAGGTCCAGCAGCACCTGCGCCTCGGTGATCTTCCCGCGCAGTTCCCGCCCTTTTTCGATATCCTCAGGCCCGTAGCCGAGCTCCACGTTAGGCTGTACGCGGTCGAACAGTTGCGGGCACAGCACGCGGTAGCCGTAGCTGGCCAGGCGCTCGGAGACGGCGCGCATGTGCGTGTTCACGCCGAATATCTCCTGCACCACCACCAGGCCGCGCGGGGCGTTCACATTACCGGCCTCAAAGGCGCTGAATTCGTGGCCATCGGCGGCGGTCAATTTCAGCATCGGCGTTCCTTATTTTTCAAGGGTAACGTTACGTCACTGCATATACCGCAAAGTCGCGCATAAGTATTTCATAAATTTCGCGTTTAAAATCCACGGCCAGGGCTGGCAGCTCGGCCAGGGGCACCCATTTCCAGTCCTCGAACTCGGGGTGCGAGTCCGCGTCGAGCCGGATGTCCGCATCCTGCCCGAGGAATTTGAGCGCGAACCATTTCTGCTTTTGGCCGCGATACTTGCCGCCCCAGGCCACGCCGATCAGGGAAGGGGGCAGGTCGTACTGCAGCCAGCCAGGGTGCTCGCCCAGCACCTCGGCCTTGTCCGTGCCGATCTCCTCCAGCAACTCGCGCAGCACGGCCGCGCGCGGGTCCTCGTCGGCGTCGATCCCGCCTTGCGGCAGCTGCCAGGCATTGATGATGCCGATTCGCTTGCCGACGAACACGCGCCCATCCGGGCCAAACAGCACCGCGCCAACGTTGAGCCGGTACGGCAGGGAGGTATGGTCAGTCATGGCGCCCCCGTTACTGCGCGGCGGACATGCCGTCCACCAGCTTGATGCCCATCTGCAACTGGAAATCGGTGCTCGGCTTGGTGGGGTCGAAGTCCGGCCAGTTCGCGGGCGGCTTGTCCGGAATGCTGGCGGCCACGGCGGGCAGAGGCGGCGCCGGCGGCAGCGGGGTAGGGTTCTGGCCGGTGGGATTGGCGAAGGAGTTCAGTAGGTCTGTCTCGCGCAGCTGGGCGAAGAATTCGTCATTCGGCAGGTTGGTATCGGACACGGTGACATCCGGGCTCACGCCATAGCCTTGGATCGACTTGCCGGACGGGGTGAAATACAGCGCCGTGGTCAGGCGCAGCGCGCCCTCGTTGTCGATCGGCATGATCGTCTGCACCGAGCCCTTGCCGAAGGTCTTGTTGCCCAGCACCAAAGCGCGGCGGTTCTGCTGCAGCGCCGCGGTGACGATTTCGGCCGCCGAGGCGGTGCCGGCATTGGTGAGAACGACGATCGGCGCGCCGTTGGTAATGTCACCGCTCTGCGCGTACCAGACCTGGTCGTCCTCCGAATGGCGGCCATGAGTGGAGACGATCTCGCCCGAGTCCAGGAAGTCGTCGCTCACCGACACGGCCTGGTCCAGCAGTCCGCCCGGGTTGTCGCGCAGGTCCAGGATGTAGCCGTGCAGCTTGCCATGGGCCTGCTGGCGCAGATCGTTCACGGCCTTGCGGATATGCGGGTCGGCGTTCTCGTCGAAGCTGCTCAGGCGGATATAGCCCACCGGCCCGGCGGGGGTGTTGAACAGCTTGTCCTTCACGTCGTCGATCTTGATGATCTCGCGCGTCAGCGTGACATGGATCGGCGCGTTCACGCCGTTCCGCTTGATGGTGAGGGTGATCTGGGTACCCGGCGCGCCGCGCATCTTGGACACGGCATCGTCGAGCTCGAGCCCATCGGTGGAGTGGCCGTTGATCTCCAGGATGATGTCGTTGTGCTTGATCCCGGCGCGGGCGCCGGGGGTGCCGTCGATCGGGGCGATGACCTCCAGCAGCCCGTCCTTCTCGGTCACTTCCAGGCCAAGACCGCCGAACTGGCCGGAGGTCTGCACCTGCATGTCGGCATATTGCTGTGCGTTCATGTAGCTGGAATGCGGGTCCAGCCCGGCGAGCATGCCGTTGATGGCGTTGTAGATCAGCTTATCTGATGGCGGATCCATCACGTAGTTCTGCTTCACCTGGGTCAGCACGTCGCCGAACAGCGAGAGCTGCTGGTAGGTGCTGTCGGAAGGGGCCTCCTGGCCCATGGCGCGCGTCAGCGGCTGTGCCACCGTGCCGAGCGCCAGCCCGCCCAAGAAAACCCCGCTCAGCAACAGGCAACCGCGCAAACGCATGTGTTATGTCCTCAAGATCCGGATAACTGTAAGCATATTAGACAGCATCCCGCCCAGTTAGCCAGAGCCGCGCCCGGCCAGCCAGGAGGTGGGGTCCACCGGCGCGCCATTGCGGCGCAATTCCACGTACAGCCTGGGCTGGCGCGTGGGGACGGTGGGGTCGTAGCCGCGCATGCTGCCCACCGGCTGGCCCTGAACAAGGTGCTGCCCCTGCGCGACGTCGAGATGATCCATGCCGGCGAGCACCACGCTGGTGCCGCCGCCGCAATCGGTGATGACCATGTTGCCGTAAGATGGGAACGCACCCGCGAACATTACAGTACCCGCGCAGGGCGTGGTGACGAGTGCCCCCGGCGCCGTGCCGTAGCTCACCCCGGTGGAGGGGCCGGCCAGTGTGGCAGCGCCATAGGCCTGCACGATATGCCCGGCCACCGGTGCGGCGCCGGAATTCGCCGGCAGGCTGGCTGGCGTGGGGGCGCTTGGCACCAGCCCGTTCACCGCGTCGTTGAGATTGTCCAGCTTGTGCGCCTCGGCCAGCTTCTGCGCCTGCGCCGCCGCCTGCTGGTCGGCTGCTGCCCGCTCCGCCGCCTTGGCGGCGTTGATCTGCGCGGCGAGCGCCGACTCGGCCGCCTGCTGTCTAGCCACGGCGTTGGTCAGCTGAGCCTGGCTGGCCTGGGCCGCGGCAATAAGCTGGGCAAACTGGGCGTTCTGCGCCTGCACCGCCTGCGCCTGGGTGGCGATTGCGGCCGCGACACCTTGGAGAAGGGCGACGCTTCGCACCGCATCCTCCGGAGGCAACGGCGCGGTGAGCAGGGTGGAGGCAGGCTGGGTGGAGAGGCGCTGCATCACCGGTAGCAGCCGGGCGAGCGCGGCTTCCGCCTGGGCCAGATGCTTGGCCGCGTCGTCCTGCGCTGCCTGCAGGTTGGCAAGTTGCGCTGCGTCCTGCGCGGTCTGGGTCTCTATTTTGCGGATGGCCGCCGCCGCCTGGGCCTGCTGCTGCCCCAGTGCCGTGGCCAGGGCAGCGGCTTGTTGCCGGGCTTGCTGGGCCGCCTGCTCGGCATCGCTTGGCGCCGGGTCCGCTGCTGCTGCCGCCTGCGCATGGTGGTGCGCGTGCTTGTGGTGGTGTTGAGCCGGTTCCGCCCTGGCCAGAACCGGGGCGAGGGCCAGGGTCAGGCAGAGGGCGGCGCGGAGCTTCAAGAGAAGAGCGGTTTCCCGGTCATTTCCGCCGGTTGCGGCAGGTTCATCAGCTTGAGCAGCGTCGGCGCGATGTCCGCCAGCACGCCGTCATGCAGCTTAATCCCCGCCGGTCCGCCAGCGCAGATCACCGGCACCAGATTGGTGGTGTGCGCGGTGTGCGGGCCGCTGGTTTGCGGGTCGTGCATCATTTCGCAATTGCCGTGGTCGGCGGAGACCAGCAGCGCGCCGCCCTGCGCCGCCACCGCGTCGGCGATGGCGCCGAGGCCCTTATCCACCGCTTCCACTGCCTTGATTGCGGCGGCGAGCACGCCGGTATGGCCCACCATGTCCGGGTTGGCGAAATTCAGCACGATAAGGTCGTACTTGCCAGAGTTGATCGCCTCGACCGCCTTTTCGGCCAGCTCCGCGGCGGACATTTCCGGCTGCAGATCGTAGGTGGCGACCTTTGGCGAGGCGACGAGAATGCGGTCCTCGCCAGGGAAGGGCTGCTCGATGCCGCCGTTGAAGAAATACGTGACGTGCGGATACTTTTCCGTCTCCGCCATGCGCAGCTGCTTCAACCCGTGCGCGGCGACCACCTGCCCGAGCAACTGCTCCAGACGCTCGGGCGGGAACAGCGTGGTCATGAACGGGGCCAGCGCATCGGAATAGGCGGTCATGCCCGCGGCGGCCACCAGTTTGGGCTGCCGCACGGCAAAGCCGGTGAAGGACGGGTCGAGCAGGGCGGTGAGGATCTCGCGCACGCGGTCGGCACGGAAATTGGCGCACAGCACGGCGTCGCCATCCTTCATGCCGGCGTAGCCGCCGATGACGGCGGGCTTGATGAACTCATCCGTCACCTTCGCCGTGTAGCTGGCGGCGATGGCTTCGGCGGCGGTGGCGAAGTGCTCGCCCTTGGCGTCCACCAGCAACTCGTAAGCCTGCTGCACGCGCTCCCAGCGCTTGTCGCGGTCCATCGCGTAGTAGCGGCCCACCAGCGTGCCGATCTTCGCGGCATCGCCCAGTGCGGCGGCGAAGGACTTCACATATTCCGCCGCGGATTCGGGGGCGGTGTCGCGCCCGTCGGTCCACACATGCACGGTAATCGCCACGCCCGCCGCGTGCAGGATTTCTGCCAGCGCCACGATATGGTCCTGGTGCGAATGCACCCCGCCGGGCGAGACCAGGCCCAGCAGGTGCGCCGTGCCGCCCGAGGCTTTCAGCTTGGCGATGAACGCGCCCAGCACCGGGTTGGCGGCGAGCGAGCCATCCTCGATGGCGATGTCGATGCGCGGCAGCTCCTGCGTCACCACGCGGCCCGCGCCGATATTTAGATGCCCGACCTCGGAATTGCCCATCTGCCCGGCTGGGAGCCCGACGACGCGGCCCGAAGTATTGATAAAAGCATGCGGTGAATTGGCCCAGAGACGGTCGAAATTCGGCTTATGCGCGAGCGCTACCGCATTATCCTCGCGGTTTTCATTCCAGCCGAAGCCATCGAGGATGGCGAGCATGACGGGTCTTTTAGGCATCTTGACTCCCAATTAGCGGTACGCGCGAACCTTATTAAGGCATAATCCGCGTGAACCCCAAGGGGGAGTGCCCTGTGCCGTGCAACTAGCTGGCGAGATAAGGCGCGAATGCGCGCGCGGTACCCGCCTTTAGCGCCTGACGCTCGACGATGACCTGCCGGGCCAGCTCGGGCTGGCCCGCGCGGAAGGCGGCGATGACGAGGGTCTGGATGAACAGGTCGCGCTGGGCGTTGGAGCCGCCGAGCTGCTTCAAATGCCCACGCACCGGCGCAAGCAGCTCCACCGTTTTGGCGAAATCCCCGTGGCGAAAAGCGTGCAGGGCGTGGATCACCGGCTGCCCGGTCTCGCGGGTGAACTTGGCGTTCTCCGCGCCGCTTTCGGCGTAGCGGGCGAGCGAGGTTTCCAGCGCCTCCAGCCCGGCGTCGTCGCCCGCACTGTCCAGCGTGAAGGCGATATGCACGTCGTTGAAGGCGAGCACATGCTCCTCGGCATGCTGGCCCCAGACCGGGGCGAGTTTCGCCCAGCGCTCGCCAACATCCACCCCCAGCAGCTCCAGGCGCCAGAGCAGGGCGGCGGCGTCCACCAAGTCCAGGATCACCGCCGAGTTGGTGGCGCGGATGTGGACGTCGTAGATTTCCAGCACTTCGTCGAAGCGCCCGGCCTCCAGCAGATACAGGCAGAGATGCCACCATTGGTGCACGGCGAGTCCGGTTGCGGCGGTCCAATGCGGTTCCAGCCCGCGCATCCAGGAGATGCCCTCCGAGGGGCGGCGCTGCATCTCCAGCACATGCGCCACGGCATGAACGGCCCAAGTGTCGGCGGGGTTGATCTCCAGCGCCTCGCGCCCGGCGCGCTCGCCCTCGGCGTATTCACCGCCTTCCTCCAGCCCGAAGGCGGCCATGCCCAGCACATAGCCCCGCGCCTTGGAGCCGGGAGGCTGGGCGGGGAGCACGGAGAGCGGCACGTCGCGCAGCTTGCGCGCATCGCCCAGGTAGAAATGTGTGTCGTGCGCCAGATGCAGCGCCAGCAGATCGTGCGGGTCCTCGGCCAGGGCCAGCTCCCAGGCCTGCGCTGCCGCGGTGATGGCGCCATTGGCCCAATTCTGCGCCGCCTTCAGATGCAGCTTTTCCCTTGTGCTGGCGCTGGTGGAAAGCGCCTCGGCCGCCTTCAGCGCCGTCTGGATCGGCTCGGCCTCCCCCGGCACGCCGCCAAGGGAATGCAGTGCTGCGAATGTGGTGTAGCCGAGCAGGAAGCCGGGATCGGCGTCCAGCGCCTTGTTCAGACTCGCCACCGGGTCGCCATACCAGCCAAGATATTCATCCACCGCCTGGGTGAAGGCGGCATCGCGGGCGAACTGGTTCATTTCCGCTCTCTCCAGAAGTTCGGCCGGGCTTTCGCCGTCTCGTTCGGGCGTTCCCGATTCGGCGCATGGCCGGTGGCGGGATAAGGTGAGCGCGGTCGAGGCGCGGCTTCTCAACGAGCAATTTTAGGCGGTCCGGGGAGTAGCGGCAATCGATTTGGTAGGGATATTGTATCGGGGATAGGATTTACCCATGCGGGCAATGATGTTCGACAAGGCCGGCGCGCCGTTGCAACTGCGCCATTGCGATGCGCCGGAACCAGGGCCGGGGCAGATCCTGCTGCAGGTTTGCGCCTGCGGTGTGTGCCGCACGGATCTACACATTGTGGACGGCGAGTTGCGCCACCCGAAGCCGCATGTGGTCCCGGGGCATGAGATCGTGGGCCGGGTGCTGGAAGTGGGGCAGGGGGTGGAGCGCTTCGCCCCCGGCCAGCGCGTGGGCGTGCCCTGGTTGGGCTGGACCTGCGGGGAATGCGCGTATTGCCGCTCGGGCCGCGAAAACCTGTGCGAGAAGGCGCGCTTCACCGGCTACCAGATCGATGGCGGCTATGCCGAGCAGACCGTGGCGGATGCCCGCTACTGCTTCCCCATCCCAGAGCGGTTTTCCGACACCGAGGCGGCACCTTTGCTCTGCGCCGGGCTGATCGGCTACCGCACGCTGCGCGCCGGGGGAGATGCGAGGCGGCTCGGCATCTATGGCTTTGGTGCTGCGGCGCATATCGCAGCACAGGTCGCGCGATATGAGGGGCGGGAGGTGTACGCCTTCACCCGCCCGGGCGACAGGCCAGCGCAGGATTTCGCCCGCTCCATCACCGGCGGCTGGGTTGGCGGGTCGGATGAGTTGCCGCCCGAGCCACTGGACGCGGCGCTGATTTTCGCGCCCGTCGGCGCGCTGGTGCCAATCGCGCTGCGGGCACTGGCGCCGGGCGGCGTGGTGGTGTGCGGCGGCATCCATATGAGCGAGATCCCGGCCTTTCCGTATGAGATTTTATGGAAGGAGCGGAGCATCCGCTCGGTGGCCAACCTCACCCGGCGCGATGCCGAGGAGTTTTTGCCCCTGGCGGCGAAGATCCCGGTGGTGACGACGACGCAGCCCTACAGGCTGGAAGATGCCAACACCGCGCTTGCGGATTTGCGAGCGGGGCGGCTGGAAGGCGCGGCGGTGCTGGTGATGGGGTAGGGGAACAGAAACGGGGGCGGAAGAGGGCAGCCCGCTCACGCGGTAAAAGGGGCAAAAGCCGCCTCCTCTCCCATGAATGAAAGCGAGTGCGGTGTCGCATATGTCCTGACTTATTTGACAACCGATGCATTGCCCTTGATGCGCTCTCCGCACAACGCGACGCTGCGGACAAAACACGGGCGCTTCTTCATCCATAACCTGAACATAACTTAATGGTTTTCCGGCCCCGCGCCACAATCAAGCCCTTTTCCGAGCCCAAAAAAGTCAGGCGCCCTCCCCATTTCGTAACTTAGCTTTTATTGTTTGGGGGAGTGTTAGACTATATGGAACGGAAAACAGTCGGGCTGCTCGGCGCATTGGCCGGGGTCGCCCTGGGGGGCACTAGCGCGCAGGCCGCGAGCCATGGCGCCGTAATGCCGCCGGAGCCCTTGGCGGTAACATCCTATTCCGATCTGCTCCGTCCTGTTCCCAATGCCGTGGAAGCGTTGAAAGCCCATAATGCGGAATTGATGGAACGGGCCAACAACGCGCCGGCAGGGGTGGAACAGGTGGACTGGTACGAGGAGGGCTACGACCACCACCACCATCATCACCACCACCACCACCACCACCATCATCACCACCACCATCATCACCACCACCACGAGTATTACGCCCCGGAGTATTACGCCCCAGCCCCGCCGGTTGTTGTGGCGCCGCCGTACATTGCCGTTGTGCCGCCGTCCGTCGTCATCACGCCGTAACGGGAAACTCGCTCTGGTGAGTCGATTGCGGGTACTTTTCGGGTTGCGAAGCGTACGCCACTGGTTCGAGTACGCTGAGCAATGAGCGGAGCGTACTTGCAGTACGTGAGCCTGTTGCTTCGTGCGCTCTAGTCGTCTGCTGCCCGGTCCCTGGCCCGGGCAGCACCAAGAATGCGGCGGTACGTGCCGTCAAATACAGTCTTGGTCGACGAGACCCACCTTGTGTCTTGGCCCAGAGTGTCGCGGCTGGCGTGAATTCGCCTGGACTGCATCTCACGCTCGGCAGCCTCCTCTTCGCCCATTGGCTCCAGTACGAAATCCGGCTCGGCCGGCACGATACAGAGTTGCATGAACGGCTCTCCGGGGCGGAACACATGCACACCCCCTTCAGGCGGAGCCTTGAACACTACGAAATTGATCATCGGCCACCAGGACGTGCGCAGCAGCGCCGGAACGGCAAGCGGCACGTCATTCGCGTCACTCAAATAAAAGCGCGGATGCGGCTCGGTGCGCACAGCGAGGCCCTCCGGCACTTTCAGGTCGAGCAGGAGCTGGTAGGTGTAATAGCCCTCGCCGAAAGCCCGGAAGGGCGGCCGGCTCGCTCCGGTGTCCGGGTCGGGGCCGAAATCGCCGTCAAAGATGAATTTGCCGTCGCGCCGCGAGACACGCAGCTCGTTGTCGTAGGGGTAAAAGATCTCGATGCCATATTGCGCGCCCTCGACGAAAGGCAGGCAATGCCAAGCCTGCTCGTGTGAGCCGTCTTGCCGTGGCTCCTTGACGCCGCCCCAGCCAGGCACCTCAACCTTAGTGCGGCGGGGGGCAAGGCGCGGCTGGTAGAGCCGGTATTTGATGATCGTGGTCATGATGCTTTCCAGGCAGTTGGACAACGGGATTTGGGGCGGAAGCGGCCGAAGATTCAATAGGCGGTGTGTTACGAGGGGGAGGTGTACGCCTTCACTCGCCCGGGGGGCAAATTGGCCCAGGATTTCGCCCGTTCTATCACCGGCGGCTGGAGGGCGCGGTGGTGCTGGTGATGGGGTAGGGGGGGCTTAATGTGTGGCCGGCGTAACAGGTGGCATGCAAACGCATTGTTGAACAAAAAGAGAACTTGACGTGGACTGATTTGTAGCGAAATCGAACTTACAGAGCGCCAATTGTTTGATGCTGAGATGTGTCTCCAAGGGGCGGAGGCTTAACCTTAGAGTTGTCGAGGGTGAGATGCCAAATTATTTGCCAGTGGTGATTGCGAATGAATTTTTGAAACGGCATAGTGGGACGTCAATTCCGGCCCAGATGCAGTTGCAGAAACTCGTCTATATCGCACATGGCTGGAATTTGGCGATTAATGCGCAGCCCTTGGTGTCGGAGTCGCCTGAGGCGTGGGATAATGGCCCTGTTTTTCGGAGCTTGTGGGATCATATCAGAGATTGGGGATTTGGGGCTAAAACCAAATTACTGGAAGAACCTTTCGACGGTAAAGTTGCTAGTGCGTCTTTGTCTAAGGACGAAATGGACGTTATCGACCATGTTTGGAAAAAGTACGGCCAATACAATGGGTTACAGTTGTCGCGCATGACGCACGAGCCCAATACGCCATGGACGGCTACCTATTTCGCACGGGGGCGCAATCAATCCATCCCGAACGATGAAACAAAAAAACATTATATCCAGTTAGCAATGGCAGGCCGTGACAGAGCTTGATCCTAAAGTTTCTCTCAGTGATATCGATACCGCACCAGTAAACCTCAGTACTCCTCAGTCAGAGAGTGCGGCGGAACCCTTTGCTGGGCTTTGGGAGAGGTTCACGCAAGTTTCAGAAGAAAAGACCGAATTACAAATAGAATTGGATCGTTTAAAGGCCAACAATAAAACGAATGAAATCCTTGATGGTCTCATTAAGCCTTATGCTCTGAGAACTTTTTCTTTTATGTGCGTCTATTGTTTAGAGCGTGATAGCTTCAAGTTGAATAACCTGCTTCTCTAAAATAGTTGACGCATTCGGTGGGGGTAATTTGGTCGATGAGCCTGCCGATGCAGACGGTTGTTTGCTCAAC
>Ga0326727_10001416_pt1 | contig 88795 bp, 74 predicted proteins | sample MB2enrmetagenome_FD_207643 | JGI IMG/M metagenome (GOLD analysis project Ga0326727, IMG submission 207643) | Lab enriched peat soil microbial communities from McLean, Ithaca, NY, United States - MB29MY | ecosystem: Environmental > Terrestrial > Soil > Wetlands > Peat | place: USA: New York...
CGATGGACGAGACCGATCGCGCGCAGAGCCCGGTGGAGCTGCTCATCATTCTGGCTGCGATTGCCGATGAGTGCATTCCGGTGCAGACGATTGCCCCGAAGTTCAGCGGGCGATTCAACAAGGGCGTGGATTACGTGGGCGACGTTGCGCAGTTTGAGCGCGAGATGGCGCTGGACGTTGCGGCGATCGGCTACGCGGTGAAGCAGTACGGCCTGCCTGACGATTTGAAGCTCAGCATTCACTCGGGCAGCGACAAGTTTTCAATTTATCCCGCGGTCCATCGCACCATGATGCGCACCGGCGCGGGGGTTCATCTGAAGACCGCGGGCACGACCTGGCTCGAAGAGTTGATCGGGCTGGCCGAGGCCGGCGGCGAAGGACTCGCGCTGGCGAAAGAGGTTTACGCCGAGGCGCTCAAGCATCGCGAGGAGCTGTGCGCGCCGTATGCTTCGGTGATCGACATCGATCAAAGGAAGTTGCCCGCAGCCGAAGAGGTCAACGGTTGGACATCGGAACAGTACACATCTGCGCTGCGGCACGTTGAGAGCAACCCGGCCTACAATTCGAGCTTTCGGCAGTTGCTGCACGTGGGTTTCAAAGTGGCAGCGAAGATGGGAACGCGATATTTGAACCTGCTCGAGGCCAACGAGGCGGTTATCGCGAAGAACGTGACGGAGAATTTGTTTGACCGGCACATCGCGCCGGTTTTTCTGGGGCGTTGAATTCTGAACGCGCAGCCGAGCAACGAATGGCAAGAGCAATTGATCGGAGTAAGCATGACTTCTCAAATCTTCAGCCTCGAAGGAAAGACTGCAGTGGTAACCGGAGGCACATCGGGAATTGGCCGCGCATTGAGCCTGGGACTGGCCGAAGCCGGCGCCGACGTGGTCGCAACGGCGCGACGCGAGCAAAACGTAAACGAGACTGCAAATGAGATTGAAGCGCTCGGGCGCAAAACACTGCGCGTCACGTCGGACGTGTGCGATCGCGGCTCGCTCGAGCGGCTGCTGGCGGCAACGCTTGAGAAGTTCGGTAAGGTCGATATCCTGGTGAACTGCGCAGGCATCATCAAACGCACTCCGACAATCGACATCGGCGAAGACGACTGGAACAACATCATCAACACCAACCTGACGGGAACGCTGCGCGCGTGCCAGGTCTTCGGGCGGCCGATGCTGGAGCGCGGCTACGGGCGCATCATCAACATTGCTTCACTCAACAGCTTTGTGGCGCTGAGCGAGGTTGCGGCTTACGCAGCCAGCAAGGCCGGGGTCGCCTCGCTCACGCGGTCGCTGGCCGTGGAGTGGTCAAAAAAAGGCGTGACCGTGAATGCAGTGGCGCCGGGCGTCTTCCGCACCGATCTGAACGCCAAGCTGCTCGACAGCTCGCCGCGCGGGCAGGAACTGCTGATGAGGACGCCGATGGGCCGCTTCGGCAAGACGGAAGAGCTGATCGGCGCAACGGTCTATCTGGCATCGGACAGTGCGTCGTTCGTCACCGGCCAGGTGCTGGTGGTCGACGGGGGATTCCTGGCCAGCGGAGTAAACCAGTAGAAAAGTAAGGACGCGTTTTTTGATCTGAAGCGCGGTTTTGCGTCGAGAATTGCTGAAAAAACGGGGCAGGTCAGACGGAAGTACGCTCACGGACGAGTCAGCGCCCTGAGATCCCAGGGGGCGGGCGGGCGATCGGGAACACAAAGGAGAATCGAGGATGACAGGAATCAGACGGACAAATTTCTTGGTTGTTGTTTTGGCGCTGGCGGCTGTGAACGTGATCGCGCAGGGCCTGCCGACCGCGCGGCCCGAGGACGAGGGCTTCTCGCCCGAGCGCCTCGCGTATATCGACAAGTTCTACTCCGAAAAGATCGATCACGGCGACCTGGCGGGCATCGTCACGCTGGTTTCGCGCCACGGCAAGATCGTTCACTTCAGTGCGCTCGGTTACGCCGACGTGGAAAAGCACACCAGGATGCAGAAGGACACGATTTTCCGCCAGTATTCGATGACCAAGGCGATCGCATCGACCGCGCTAATGACGCTTTATGAGGAGGGGTGCTTCCAACTCGACGACCCCATCTCGAAGTACCTGCCGGAGTTCGCCAATCTGCGGGTGCTGCGCACTCCCGACGGGCCGCTCGACGAGACAGTTGCGCCCGAACATCCGCCCACCATTCACGACATCCTGCGCCATACGGCGGGTTTCACGCACGGTTTGTCGAACGACAAATTCGATGAGCAGTACGCGAAAGCCGATCTGTTCAGTGTGGACCTGACGCTGGACGAGATGATGAAGCGGTTGGCGAAGATCCCGCTACGCTACCAGCCGGGAACCAAGTGGGCTTACAGCGTGGGGCCGGACGTTCAGGCGCGGCTGGTGGAAGTGATCTCGGGAGTGCCGTTCGACGAGTACCTGCAGAAGCACATCTTCGAGCCTCTGGGAATGAAAGACACGGGCTTTTGGCTCGGGCCAGACAAGGCCGATCGGCTGGCGACGGTCCACTGGTTGAAGGATGGCAAGCTGGTGCCGCTCGACGAGGCTCACGGGCATCCCGGCGGCGATCTGGCCATTTACCAGCCCTGGTCAGTGAACAGCTATACCGTGAATCACAAGCGCAAGGGCGGCAGCTTTGGACTTGTCGCCACGGCGGAGGATTACTGGCGCTTTGCGCAGATGATTCTGAACGGCGGCGAGCTGAACGGCGCGCGCATCCTCAGCCCGCAGACGGTTCACTTTATGGGGCAGGACCACCTGGAGCCGGCGGGAATTCCGGATTATGAAAAGGGCAACGGTTTCGGCCTGGGATTCGCCGTAGTCGAAAACCAGGCAGCAGCCGCAACCCTGGGCAGCGATGGTGGGCTGTCCTGGGGCGGCGCGGCGACCACCAGTTTCTGGATCGACCCCAAAGAGGACATCGTGGTGATTGCCATGACGCAGCATATGAGCGCCGCTGCCGCAGGGGATGCGGTAGCGCAGATGCGCACGCTGGTATATAGCGCGCTCATCGGCAAGTAACATAAGCCGTTGCCGACGGCAACGGCGGGAGGCCCGCCTTAGCTCTTCTTCGTTCTATCACTGGCGAGGGTGCCCGCTCTTTGACGCAGTCTTATCGCCTCAAGGGTGGGAAGGCGCGACCCAATCCGGCCGCGAAAGACAACCGCAGATCCTTCGACTCCCTCACTCGCGCTGCCGCGCTTCGCTCGGTCGCTCAGGATGACATCGATTTTTATTTGGGGTTTTGAGGCGGGCCGCTACGTGACCGGCAACCGGACAGTGAATTTCGTATTGTCGGGCTCGGATTCCACGTCGACAGTGCCGCCGAGTTTTTGGGTCACGATGCGGCGAACGATCTCAAGACCCAGGCCGGTTCCCGAACCCTGCGGCTTGGTGGTGAAGAAGGCTTCAAAGATGTGCGGCAGCACCTCGGGCGCAATTCCCTTCCCATGGTCGGCAATGCTCACGGCAAGAATGCCCGGCTCGGTCCAGGTTGAGATGACGATCTTGCCGCCGTCGGGCGAAGCGTCAACCGCGTTGTCGATGAGGTTGGTCCACACCTGGCTCAGGCCGGGGCCGCGCGTGCGAAGGGTTGAAGGCGAGGCCTGAAAGATTTTTTCGGCAGAGACATTTCTGGTACGAAGCTTGTGGCCGAGGACGGTGAGCGTGCTCTGCAGGCTATCGTGCACGTCGATCTCCTTGCCCACCATGCGCTCGTCGTAGGCGAATTTCTTGACCGCCAGTACGAGATCGGAGACGCGCGAGACACTTTCTTCAATGGCGCACACCAGCGAGACGCTCGAGACCAGCGCTTCAAGCCAGTTGAGCGAGTCAGAAAAACTGCCTGCATCGAAGGCAAAGCGGGCGCACTCAAGCTCCTTTGGCTTGAAGCCGATTTCGACCAGCGCGGGAGCGATGGAGAAGGCATTCTCAACTCCCGCCGATGCGAGCCATTCAGCCATGGCCTCTTCAGCATCGGCCTGCTCAAGGCTGCTCATGGCCGGCGCGTTGCAGCCGGCGATGGTGTGCTCGAGCAACCCGCGCATGCATTCGAGCTGTTCGGGCGTTTTCTGCTTGGCGGCGTTGCGCAGGCTCAGTTGCTGCAGGCGCAATAGATTACCGCGCAACTGCGATGCGGCGCGCTTGGCAGCCGAGCCGGGATTGTGCAGCTCGTGCATGAGGCCGGCGGCAAGCGTTCCCAGCGAAACCAGCTTCTCGCGGTGCAGGGCTTCAACCTGGTAGGTCTCGAGACGCTGCGCCATATCGGCCAGCACAACGGCGCGCACCGCGGGGCAGCAGGCCATCATATTCCAGAAATCCGATTCGTCGATGCGGATCAGGACGGAATCGGTATCGGCAAAGATACGGAAGAGCGAGACCGAGCGACCGGTAAGCAGCGGAACTTCGCCGAAACCCTCGCCGGCCTGCACAAAGCCCACGCGCGTCCAGCTTCCATCTTTCTCGGGCCGCTCGGCGTAGGTTCTGCCCTCGAGCACAATCCAGTAATAACGGATGGGCGCGCCCGATTCGACGATACACGCGCCCGCCTTTGCAAAGACGCGCTCGGCGCGCTCGATGCCGATCAGTGCTTTGGCGCCGGTGCCGGAGAATGGCCGGGTGCGGAAGAGCGCATCGCCCACATTGCTTAGAAGAATCGGCTCGACCTCGATCGATTTTCCGTCTTCGCTCATCGTGCTCCGATGCTCCCGTGTGTTTGGCTGAATCGCGCCGCCCCTACGGGGCTGCGGTCATTTTTGTACAGCCTACCCAGGACTGCGTCCTGGGCTCGATTCCTTGCCTCCCTACGGGAGGCGGTGTGCCGGCACTAATAAACTCGTGCCCTGTTACAAAACCTAACGTACGGTTCTTGCATTCCCAGGTCCCCAAAAGCGAGGGAACTCCACCCCACGGACGAAGACCTGTCCGTGGGGACCCCGGCCTGGGGCACCCTCGGTTCTTAAGAGCCGACCAGTATTCTCAAAAGCCCGCCAGATATTGATGAACCAACTGCACCGCAATGGACCCTTCGCCCACCGCGGAGGCTACGCGTTTGATCGAACCGTGGCGCACGTCGCCGGCGACAAAGACGCCGGGAACGCTTGACTCGAGCAAAAGAGGCGCCCGCTCTTCGCGCCACACTTCAGCCACTCTGACGTCGCCTCGCAGATCTCCGCCCGCCAGCACATAACCGTTCGGATCGCGCAAAACGCACGGCGGCAGCCAGGCGGTTACCGGCGCGGCCCCGATAAAGATAAACAGCGATGTGGCCGGCGTTTCATACTCCCCGGCCGGACCACGCAGCCGCAACCGCTCAAGGCGGTCACCACCCATGGCCTCGACCACCTGGGTGCGAGTCTCTACCACAATATTGGATGTGTCACCGATCTCATCGATCAAATATTTCGACATGGTGGCTGAAAGCCCCTCGCCGCGCACCAGCATGGTTACCTTGCAGGCGTATTTGGCAAAGTAGATGGCGGCCTGGCCGGCCGAATTGGCGCCGCCGACGATAAAGACCTCTTCGCCTTTGCAGGCCACAGCTTCAACCAGCGCGGCTCCGTAGTAGATGCCGCGGCCGGTGAGCTGGTCGGCCCCGGGCACATCGAGTTTGCGGTACTGCACCCCCTGGCACAGCAACACGGTGTGGCTGGCAATCTCCCGGCCGTCGGAGAGCTGCACGAAACGGTATTGGCCTTCGAGGCGCAGCCCGGTGGCGCGCTGAAACACAAATTCAGCCCCGAAGCGAGTAGCCTGCGTATGGGCGCGGCGGCCCAGTTCCGCGCCTGAGACGCCAGACGGGAAACCAAGATAATTCTCGATCCGGGAGCTTGAGCCGGCCTGCCCGCCCGGTGCTTCAGGCTCGATCACCACTGTTTTCAGGCCCTCGCTGGCGCCATAGACCGCCGCGGCAAGCCCCGCCGGGCCGGCGCCCACAATCACCACATCGTAAAAGTCCTGGGTAGCCTGGGTGCTCAAGCCGATGTTCGCCGCAATCGCATCCAGTTCCGGATCCACAAGGACCGTTCCGTCAGGAAAGAGCAGGATCGGGAGCCGGTCGGTCTCTATCTTGCGGTCGTGCAGCAATTTGCCCACCTCTTCATTGTCGGTGACATCGAGCCAGCGATAAGGAATGTGATTGCGGGAGAGGAAGTTGCGGACCTTGTGGTCGCGGAGCATCCAGCGATGGCCGATGACCCGGAGGCCTTCGAACTGGGGCTTGTAGCCGGTTTTCCAGTCGTCGAGCAGGTCGTTCAGAACGGGGTAGAGCTTTTCTTCGGGCGGGTCCCACGGCTTGTTGAGGTAGTAGTGGATACGGGCGGAATTGATGGCCCGGATTGCGGCGTCAGTGTCGGCGTAGGCGGTAAGCAGAACCCGGCGAGCCTCAGGGTAAACCGGCCGGGCGCGCTCGAGGAACTCCACTCCGGTCATACCGGGCATGCGCTGGTCGCTGATGATGAGGGCGACAGGCTCGTCGCGTTCGCGGAGCTGGTCGAGGGTGTCGAGGGCGGCCTGGCCGCTGGCCGCGCGCAACACACGATAGCCAGCTCCGTATTCACGGCGCAGGTCCTGGACCACCGCTTCAAGAACGCTGACGTCGTCGTCAACCGCGAGGAGGATCGGCCGGGCCATATCTCACAGTGTACGGGCTGCGGCAAGGGGAACCTGAACGGCCAGCCCGATGGGCAGGTATGGGACCAGGCGCCAAACCGGGGTGGAAACTCCCGTTTACACCCCAGCTGGGACGTTGTATTTCCAGTTTCTCCAATCAGATTGAGATGGACTTAGGGCGCTCGACTCAGCTAGAAAGAGACATACACCGCTTGAGTGTCACAAATGCAGACAGAACCAAGCCTGCGGCGAGCGTTGCCGATAAACGAGCAGAGGCGGAGCCAGAGAAGCTCAGCACGGTGAAAACAGCCGGCCGGGAAGCAGGCAAGAAATGGCCGGGGATTTTGATCGTTGCCTGGGAGCTCAAGGGCGAGGCGGTTCCTGAAGGAAACTCGGTAACGGACAGGCAGGGTAGAGGGCGATGAACAAGATCATCCTGGCCGACTCACAGGCAATCTTCCGCGCCGGCACTGCCAAGGTGCTGGCGATGGACGAGGATCTGCGCATTATTGCGCAATGCACCGACGTGGAGCGGATGTATCACGCGATCACGACGTTCCCTGCGTCGATTGTGCTTTTTGCCGCGTCGCTGCATCCCGATATCGCCCGCTTGCGAGTGCTGCTTGAATCAACGGGCAGCCGCGGGATTGTGATTGCCGAGAACAATGAGAGCGCGGCCACCTACCTGCAGCAGGGATTCCGCGGCGTGGTATTTCGCAACGTGACCGGACCAACGCTGGTGGAGTGCGTTCGCCGCGTCGCAGCCGGGGAGACGTGGGTGCCTCCGCAGGTAATGCTGCCCGACTCGCCCGAGGAAGACATGGTGGGCAGGCGTGTGCGTGACCGGCTGACTCCGAAAGAGATGCGCATTGTGGCCCTGATTGTGCAGGGATGCAAGAATCGCGAGATTGCGCACCGGCTTAAGACCACCGAACAGGTGATCAAAAACTACCTGCGCTCGATCTACGACAAGACCGGCGTGGGTGACCGGCTTGAGCTGGCGCTGTTCACTATCCATCACCGGGTGCTGGCGCAAGCGGCGGCCGAGGTGGGCAGCAAGCTCGAGGCCGAGTCAGAGGCGCCGGGCGCGGTCGCGTAGTATCTTCCAGGTATTTGACAGGTTCTTTCGCCGCGAAGATCGCCGTCGAGACACCGGCGTCAGCCTGCGTGAACCATGCTGAATACGAGAATTGCCAAGACAATCATACTCACCGCTGCGTAGAGCCGGTCGCGCTCGAGAAGGAACCCGACCGCAGCAACGACCACACGCGCAATGGGCGTAAGGATCAGCAGCAGCAAGCCCATCTGCATGATGGCGACACTGTCGCCATGCACCACGGCCTGCACGACGCCTGAGAGCGAGCGTACATTGGACCCGCCGGCAACAAACGTGCGATAGCTGGCCGGATCGGCATGATGGCCGGCTAGATAGAGAACGCCGCCAGCAAGGACTGTGGCCGCGGCCAACAGCACCCCAGCCTGGAGCAGTTGGCCGATGATGGACTCGAGACGCCTGTCGTCCATGTACGCTACACCCTTCCCGTAAGGCCGTTCACGATCATCTCAACGGCCAGCGCGAAGATCACAACGCCAAACACAATCCGCAGCGCTCTCACGGGCGCGCGCACCAGGACCCTCGCCCCCAGCAAGGCTCCCAAAAGGACTCCGAGCATGACCGGCATGGCCACGCGCGGGTCGATATATCCGCGCTCCAGGTAAAGCCCCGCGCTGGCCGCGGCGGTGACTCCGATCATGAAGTTGCTGGTGGTGGTGGAGACTTTGAAGGGGATGCGCATGATGCTGTCCATGGCGATGACTTTGACAGCACCGGAGCCGATGCCGAGCAGGCCGGAAAGCGCGCCGGCGCCGAACATCGCGGCAAAGCCTCCGGGAACGTTGCGCACCCCGTATTTCCGGCGCTGGCCGTCGACAGGATAGTCGCTGCCGAGACGCAATTGCGTGGCCAGCTTGTCTGACTCGGCAATCTCCCCGTGGCCAGCGAGTCCTTTGAAGGATTGATAGGCGGCCTGCACCAGCACCAGTCCAAATACCACGGCGAGGGCGTGGGTGCTGACGCGCCCGGCAAGAAGTGCTCCGCCGATTGCGCCCAGCGTGGTGGCAATCTCAAGGAACATCCCGATGCGGATGTTGGAGAAGCCTTCGCGCACATAGGCAGCGGCTGCGCCCGAGGAAGTTGCGATGACTGAAACCAGCGAGGCGCCGATGGCGTACTTCATGTCGACACCGAGCGCCAGGGTGAGAGCGGGCACGACGACCACTCCGCCGCCAAGGCCGGTAAGCGCGCCCAAAAAGCCGGCCAGCGCGGACAGGGCGAAAACCACTAACGTGAATTCGAGAGCAGTCATTCGGTCAAACGAGTGTCCTTCGTGTTTCGAGCTGAAGGCTGGCGGCCTTCGTCATTGACTTACGCCCGCATTCGCGGGCTGCAAGGCCTTTTGGTCAATTCTCTCCGTGCTTGCGCACGGGGCTATCGTCTTGCGCCCGCTCTGCGGACTGTACAGGATGACCGGCCAATTATGCTTTGAACTTCTGTTGCAGCGGCTAGAGTTTTTCGGCGACGCTTTTGGCTTGCGTGAACAGGTAGAGATAGTCCGAGCCTCCGGCCTTTGAATCCGTGCCGCTCATGTTGAAGCCGCCGAAGGGGTGCGCGCCCACCATGGCTCCGGTGCACTTGCGGTTGAAGTAGAGATTGCCCACGTGAAACTCATGCCGTGCGCGGTCGAGCTTTTCGCGGTTCGAGCTGTAGACCGAACCGGTGAGGCCATACTCGGTGTTGTTGGCAACCAGGAGAGCCTCGTCGAAGTTTTTCACCTTGATGAGGGCGAGGATGGGACCGAAGATCTCTTCCTGCGCGAGAACGCCGTGGGGCGGAACTTCAGAGAAGACGGTGGGCTGAAGATAATAGCCTCCGCCGGCAGTCTGCGGCGCAACGCCGCCCGCAATCAGACGGCCCTCCTTCTTGCCCTTCTCAACGTATTCGAGCATGGTGGACAGAGCGGCCTTGTTGACGACCGGGCCGAGGTTGTGATTTTCGAGTGGGTCACCGACGGTAAGCTGGGCGACGCGCTCGCGCAGGCGCTCTTCGAAGACATCGTAGATGGTTGCTTCGACGATGACGCGCGAACAGGCAGAACATTTCTGGCCGCTGAAGCCGAAGGCCGAGGCGGTGACGGCTTCGACGGCTGCGTCGAGATCGGCATCGGCGCTCACGACGATCGAGTCCTTGCCGCCCATCTCGAGGATGGTGCGCTTGATCCAGATCTGGCCGGGCTGCGTTTTGGCGGCGAGCTCGTTGATGCCGAGGCCGACGGCCTTGGAACCGGTGAACGAGATGAAACGGGTCTTGGGATGCTCGACGATGGCGTTGCCAAAGGTTGCGCCGGAGCCGGGACAGAAGTTGACCACGCCGTCGGGCATGCCGGCCTCTTCAAGCACCTCAACGAACTTGGCCGCGATGGTGGGCGAATCGCTTGAGGGCTTGAGGATGACGGTATTGCCGCAGACGATGGCGGCCGAGGTCATGCCGGCCATGATGGCGAAGGGGAAGTTCCACGGTGGGATCACCGCGCCCACGCCGAGCGGGATGTAGTGCAGCTCGTCGCGCTCGCCGGGGTATTGAATCGCCGGCACCGCACCAGCCAGCCGCAGAGCCTCGCGAGAGTAGAACTCGAGAAAGTCGATAGCCTCGCCCACGTCAGCGTCGGCTTCAGCCCAGTTCTTGCCCACCTCGTAGGTGAGCCAGGCCATGAACTCGAACTTGCGCGAGCGGATAATCGCTGCGGCGTTGAGCAGCAGCGAAGCGCGCGTGGCGACGGGCGTCCGGCTCCAGGAGATGAAGGCGCGCTGGGCTGCATCCATCGCGGTCTCAGCGTGCTCTGCGCCGGCCTTCTGGTGCACGCCCACAACTTGAGCGGGCCGCGCCGGGTTGAGCGAGCTGATTTTGCCGCTGGTCTTCAGGCGTTCTCCGCCAATGATCAGGTCGTACTCGCGGCCGAGCTCGGCGCCGACCTTGGCGAGGGCCTCGCGCATGGCGCGGGCGTTCTCAGCGGTTTTGAAGTTGGTAAACGGTTCGTTAGCGAAGACGCCCTGCGGAGTGCGGGGCTGAATGGAAGAGGAAATTGCAGTAGCCATAGCTCTACCAGTTTAGTCCAGGCCGAAGGGAATCCGCGACACCATCCGACGCATCGTTCTGCACGAAATAGCTCTGGAGGCCGCCTGTCGAAATGAGCTTTCGTTTGCAACTTCAGCGACACTTCTCGGTTCCCTGGATAATACGCAAGTAACAAGAGACGTATTGCTTGTACTGCTGCAAAAACTACTTCTAGTAGAGGACGGAAATCTCGAAAGATGCCCCACTAGGGATGCTCTGATCAAGTTGGAAGAGCGCGGCAACCTTCCCTCAGGGGCTAAAGCCCGGACTCATTTTGCCGCATTTGCGGCACGGCTAAAGCCGTGCCCTTTCAAAACATCTACTTGTTCAGAGATCCCCGAGATGACGTCCCGGGGAAGCATTGACGGTTCGCAGTCCCAGACGGCGTCCATGGTCGCCAGGAAAGTGACAATCACATTGACGGCATGCGGGTTAGCAGTCGGTTTTCTGCCGGACTGCGCCCTCGAGCCCCTGCTTGCCACCAACTGGCTAGGGAGTTTTTGCCTATGTTCGAAGACTCTCTCGGGCGGTTCAAGGTTCAGCCTGAGGATCTGGTCCTTGAGATCACTGAAAGCGCATCGGTCAAGAACGGGTGATGGCGGTCACGAGGCGTCAAGACCGCGTGCACTACGTTAGGATTCCTGCAGGAGGAGACGGCTGTGATCGGAGTCGGACGCCTGTGGCGCTTCTGCGGATTAGCGATTTTTGCGGCCTGGCCGTGGGGACAGTCTCCCCCACAGGGTCCGCCAACAGAGAGCAGCCCCTCAGTTTTGCGCGTGCACGCGAACCTTGTGCTCGTCGACGTGAGCATTACCGATCACGAGAAGCCGGTGCATGGCATGAGCCGCGATCAGTTCCACGTCTTCGAAAATGGCGCGGAGCAGGCGATCGTTTCGTTCGAAGAGCACCGCGCGCCGGAACGGCAAAGTTCCGCGATTCCGCGCCGCCGACTGCCACCGGACACATGGACCAATCTGCCGGAACATGCGGAGTCGCCGGCTGCGAATGTGCTGCTGATGGACGGCCTGAACACATTGGCGGCCAACCAGATGGATGTGCGCCGGCAGATGCTGAGATACCTTGGCCAGATTCCGCCGGGCACGCAGGTGGCGGTCTTTGCGTTAGGAATGCGGCTCAGGCAGTTGTCGGCATTCACCACGGATGCGGAGGTGCTGAGCGCGGCGGTGAATGGCAGCGCCCCGCTCAGTTCGCCAGTGCTGCCGCAGCCTGAGGAGGTTGCGACGCAGAACGAGTTTATGGCGGATATTGCGAACGACTTCACGCCCGGGAGAATCGTGGCCCAGATGCAGCAGTTCGATGCGGAAGAGGGTGCATTCAAGACGGACCAGCGCGTAGACATGACGCTGGAGGCGCTTCGGGATCTGGCACGGTATTTGAGCGCAATACCGGGCCGCAAGAACCTGATCTGGCTTTCGGGGTCGTTTCCCATAGCGCTGGACCCCGACTCGACCCTTGAAAGCCCGTTCTCGGCCATGCGCAATTACGCCGCGCAGGTTCGTGAAACCAGCGACCTGCTGGCCGCAGCGCGAGTCGCCGTGTATCCCGTGGATGCGCGCGGCCTGATGCACTTGCCATCCCTTGACGCCGCGAATTCGTCTGACGCCAACCAGGAACGAGGCAGCGGTGCGGGCATGAGGCCCAATTCCAGTGTGCCGACGTCGAGCATAGCGGATGAGAAGGCACTTGAATCCACGATGGCAGAGCGAACGACCATGCAGCAGATTGCCGGGGCGACCGGCGGCAAGGAGTTCTTTAATACCAACGACTTTGCGCAGGCGCTGGCCAGTGCGATTGAGGACGGGTCGAGCTACTACACCATCGGCTACGTTCCGGTTTCAAAGGTGTTCGACGGCAGCTTTCGTAAGCTGGCGGTCCGCGTAGACAATGCCCATTTGCAGCTCGCATATCGACGCGGATATTTTGCGGACCCGCCGGATCGGCCGTCCCCGCATCTGCCTGGGCACGAGAACCTGCTGATGGCTGCGGCCATGCACGGAGCGCCCGTGGCAACACAGATCGTGTTCACGGCGCGCGTGTTGCCGGCCGACGACGCGCTGCTCGCCGGGCAGAAACTTCCCGATGACGCAGGCGCGGCGCATGTAAAGGCGCCCGCGCGCCGCTACATCGCGGACATGCGCGTGAACGGGCAGGACATGGCTTTCAGCGAGAGCAACGGAGTGCATCACGCGCAGATTGAGTTTGTCCTCGTGGCATATGACGCCACAGGCAAGCGCACGAACTACCTGGATAAGCTCTACTACCTTGACATGAAGGAGGATGCGTTCGCGGCTGCGGAAAAGGACGGCATCACCGCGCGGCTGGCATTGGACGTACCGGCCGGTCCTGCCTCGCTGCGGCTGCTGGTTTACGATCCGATTGCCCAACGCGCCGGTTCGCTGGAGATTCTGCTTCCGCGGAAGTGAGTTAATTTCGCGCGCTGGTTTTGCGTCGCCCCTACGGGGCTGGCGGAGGTATGTGGGCCAGCTTACCCCACGCCGAGGCGCGGGGCTAACGACCTCTGCGCCTACGGCGAACCGCGGTACGAACTTCGCTGGCCGAGATAGAGGTTCATGCGATTGCCCTTTGGGCAGGTGCCTCTCGGATACGCCATTCTCTGATCCGCGATAGAATGCTCTGCGAGGAAACTCTAGTGACCTACATGCTGCACTGGTTCTCGATCGGTATTGTTGCGCTCTCGCCGTTAATGCTGGCGGCTGATCCGGCGGAGGTCTCGTTCTCCAGCGCTCCGGCGCAGGTGGAGCGTTTCGATTACGTCGAGATCACCGCGACGGTGCGGACGCCTGATGCCCGCAATCCCTTCACGGACGCGTCACTCACGGGGACGCTGGAATCTGCAGACGGCAGCCGGCATTGGAATGTGGAGGGATTTGCCGACAGCGATGACGGCAGCGTGTACCGGATACGCTTCATGCCGATTGCGGCAGGCGATTACAAGTACACGGTCACCTATCGACAGGGAGATTTCAAAAAAACTGCCGGTGGCACGTTCCACTCGGTCGAGGCGCATCGGCGCGGGATGCTCGGGGTCGATCCGGCCTATCCCTGGCACTTTATCTGGACGGGAACCGGAGAGCATTTCTTCTTCAATGGCACCACCGCTTATTGGTTGATGGGCTGGAAGGAAGAGCGCATCATCGACTTCAGCATCGAGCGGCTGCACCGGCTGAAGGTGAACCGGATGCGCGTGACCATCGCCGGCCGCGAATCGACATTTTTTGGCGAACCTGTAATGAATGGGACGTCGTGGTCGACAATGCTCGCTCCGTGGAAGGCCGAGAATGCGGATGACTTCAGCCATCCGGGTTTCGACTACTCGCGGTTCAACGTGCCGTACTGGCAGCGGTTCGACAGGATGCTGAAATTCGCGCGCGAGCGGGACATGAATATCTCGCTGGTGCTGGATATGAACGACAGTTCTGTGCATCCAGCCGCGGGAAGCGAGGATGAGCACAGATTCATCCGCTATGCGGCGGCGCGGTTCGGCGCGTTCTCAAACATTACCTGGGACCTGGGCGACGATCTCGAAAGGTTCCGCGACGACAAGTGGACGCATGAAACCGGAGTGCTGCTGCAAGGCTGGGATCCGTACCAGCATCTGGAGACCAGCCATCCCGTAGAAATCGAGCACCAGGACCGGGCATCGAGCTGGTTCGGATTCACTTCGTACCAGGAATGGTCGCGGGATCAGCACCGGCTGATGCTGGAGTCGCGCCGGCTACAGGAGAAGACGGGGCGCATCATTCCGCAAACCAACGAAGAGTACGGATACGAGGATCACTATCCGCTGTGGGCGCTGCCGGGATCGGACTCGAGCGATGTGCTGCGGCGGACGGCGTGGGACATCGCGATGGCGGGCGGGTACCAGACCGCGGGAGAGACAGCGCGGCGGGGCACCAACATCAGGCCGGACACGGGCGGCGGATGGATGAACGGCCGGGGCGACGACACGATGACCATGTTCCTGGGCTACGGGCATATGGTGGATTTCTTCACCAGCTTCGAGTGGTGGAAGACCAATCCACACGATGAACTGGTGGACAACGGCAACTACTGCCTGGCGGACCCAGGGAAGACGTACGCCGTGTACCTGCCTCACTCAGGTCACGTGAATGTCCACCTTGAGCCGGGTCATTACCGGGCGTATTGGTTCAGTGCGCTGACGGGAGAAAAGGTGGATCTTCCGGATGCAACCGGGCCGAAGTGGACTTCGCCCGACGCGCCGGATGGAGACGACTGGGCTCTATTGCTGCGGGCGGATTAGGACTGGTTGCGTAGGTCCAGTCTTGAAAGGGAACGACTTCAGAGGTTGCGGAAAAACTCATCAAAGTCGGCGAGATTCCCGAAGACCATCCCTCAGGGGCTAAAGCCCCGCTACTTTTAAAACCGTTTTCGGCACGACTGAAGTCGTGCCCTTTCAAAACCGCGGCTGCGATTGAGTTTTTCCGCTGCCTGTTCAGCCGTGCGATGGAGAACAGGACACGAATACCTGGGCCGGCCTGCGCGGGCGCAAGGCAAAGAGGCTGAGTTTACGACGATTTGCTTGTGCGTGGTTGTCTCTCTAACTTAAGGTTAGGCGAGGCGAGGCCGGCTGGATGATCCACAAGCAGCACCTGATCCCCACGAATCTCGACGAACACTTCTTTATCAAACCGCCGGCGGACGGGACGGACTTACTGCGCGTCACGGACGACGATTTGCATCTGCACGGCCTGCCGCACCGGCCCGATCCCAATTCGCTGCCGAACGCCGCGCGAGCCTGGCTGCGCGCGATGCGGCGGATCAAGCGCTTTGTGGCGCCGCAACTGACCGTGCGTCACGATTTCCTGTTCCGGCCGATCCGACCGGCGCGAGCGGCAGCGGGAAGCACAGGGACAGCAGCGGGAGTGAGCGCCACATCGAACTGGGGCGGGCTGGTGATGACCGACGCGCCGCCCTATCGACAGGCGTGGGGCAGCTGGACGATACCGGAGATTCAGATCCCTCCCGGAGGCACCGAACCTTCATACTCCTGCGCAATCTGGGCGGGTCTTGGCGGGTATCAGAACGACGACAATCTTCTGCAGGCAGGAACGGCGCAGGCCGTGGGGGCCGATGGCGCCGGAGAGTGCTTTGCGTGGTATGAATGGTATCCCGCGCCGCCCATCATGCTGACCGGGTTCAACGTTGAGGCCGGACATACCATTGCGGTGTTTGTTGGCGAGTACGACGATGGATCGGGCCGAGGCGTGGTGGGCATGGCCAACCTGGTGACCGGCGATGCGATTCCCGTGACGGTGATTCCGCTGCCCACGGTGGACGCAAGCGGGAACGCGGTCAATCCCGCGATCAAGGCTCCATCAGGCTTGAGCGCGGAGTGGATTGTGGAGCGCCCCGACATTGGAAACGGCGGGCCGGAGAAATACGCCGAGCTGCCCGACTTTGGCGAGGTGAACTTTACGCACGCAGCCGCGGTGAGCGGCGTCGCGGGGACGAAGAAGGAGATGATCGCGGCGGCCAGCGACAGCAAGGCGCGGAGCCTGAAGATTCTGGCCGACGATGCGCACACTCTGCTGACCGACGAGCTGATGGTTCCGGCTCTTCAGGTGGCCTATCAACAGACGGCGAAGGTGCAGGCGCAGGAAGAAGGGGTTCAGGGCGGGGCGGCGAGCAAGCCGAGCGTGCCCACGACATAAACCTGGACGATCGCGAGTTAAAGTCCCGAATGCGAGTCGAGAGACGGCCTTGCGAGTCAGCGAATAGCTGCCCAAAACCACATTGGCGCCGGGTGGAGAGTCCCGGCGCCAATGTAGTTTTGCATGTTGGTTAAGGGTTGATATTTAGCTGCACCCCGACGTCGAGCCGCAGCTCATGCAACGGTAGCAGCTTCCGTTGCGGACCATGATGGCGCCGCAAGTGGAGCAGCTTGGCGCGTCGCCCATCTCGTACATTCCTCGCATGGCGTCGGCGGCGTGGTAGATGCCGCGGTCGGTCATGTTGGGGATGGGCGTGACGCCTGGTTCCGGTGCGGCGTGCTGGGGAGCCTGCCAGGTCTGGGCTTCGGGGGCGATGCCACCGCCGCCGGCGAGCCCACCGGGATTGCCATTGGCTTTTGCCACCTGGTTGAGGCGCTTGGCCACCTCCTCAGCAAGTCGGGCGAGCTGGACCTGCGACGCGCCGGCCTCATCCTCCGGCTCGGGCTCGGGCAGGATGGAGGGCGAAGCGGGCAGTTGCGGAACCTGCGGCGCGAGGCCCGCGAACAGCGTGAGCTGCATGCCGGAGAGGAAGCGCAGGCTGAGCCAGCGGAAGATGTAATCCATCAGGCTCTTGGCGTAGCCGATCTGCTCGTTGCCGGTCCAGCCGGAGGGCTCGAAGCGCGTGTGCGCAAACTTTTCGCACAGCACCTTCAGCGGCACTCCGTGCTGCAACGCGAGAGAAACCGAGGTAGCAAAGGCGTCCATCAAGCCGGAGACCGTCGATCCCTCCTTGGCCATGCGGATGAAGATCTCGCCGGGCTGCTGGTTGGGATATAGGCCCACGGTGATGTAGCCCTCGTGGCCGGCGATAGAGAACTTGTGGGTGATGGAGGCGCGCTCTTCGGGCAGGCGATGGCGCACTGCGCGCGGCGGCGCGTTCAGGTCCTGTACCTGCGGCGGTTCGACCGGAGCGGCAACCGGAGTGGGCGCGACGGCCGGAATCGCTGCGGCCTTGGCGATGTTGTCGAGCGCGGTCTGGAAGGCAGCGGCCGCGGCGACGATTTGCTTGGCCGTGACCTCGACCTTGTCTGAATTATTGAGGGCCTTAAGGTCGGCCTCGGCCGCGAGCTGCGAGGCAGCGATGTGCGAGAGGACACGGACAGCGGCCGCATCTGCCGGCGAGGGCTCCTGTTTCGCGTCAATGCTGGTGTTGAGCGGCTGCGTCCCCTTGGAGCCGTCACGATAGATGGCGACGGCCTTGATGCCGAAACGCCAGCTCGCCGCGTAGGCCTCAGCTACATCTTCGACCGTTGCCTCGCGGGGCAGGTTGACGGTCTTTGAGATGGCGCCGGAGAGGAATGGTTGCGCGGCGGCCATCATCTTGATGTGGCCCATGTAGTGGATGGACCGCGTGCCCTTGGCCGGCTTGAACGAGCAGTCGAAAACGGCCATGTGCTCAGGCTTGATGCCGGGCGCGCCTTCAATGGTTCCGGTTGCGTCGATAAAGCTGACGATGGCGTTTACATCGTGGTTGTTATAGCCGAGCTTGAAGAGCGCGGCGGGCACGGTGTTGTTGACGATCTTGATCATGCCGCCGCCCACCAGCTTCTTGTATTTCACGAGCGCCAGGTCGGGCTCGATGCCGGTGGTGTCGCAGTCCATCATGAAGCCGATGGTGCCCGTGGGCGCGAGAACGGTGACCTGCGAGTTGCGGTAGCCGTGGCGCTCGCCGTAGAGCAGGGCCATGTCCCACGACTCGCGGCTGGCCTCAATGATGGAATCGAGTTGCGGAACCGCGAAGGTTTCGCCCGACTGGCGCGACTTGCCGATGTTGTTGACCTCGGCGCGGTGCATGCGGATGACGTCGAGAAAGGGCTCGCGGTTGACGTAGTAGCCGGGGCAGGCGCCGCCCTTGCGCTCGCCGTCGCCCTTTGTCGCCGCGGTGAGCGGCGTGGCGGCATCGAGCGGCGGGCAGCTGGCCGCAACGATGGCCGACTGCAGGTACGCCTGGCCGGTCATGATCGCGGTGAGAGCGGCGGCGAGGTCACGCCCGGCTGCAGAGTCATAGGGCAAACCAAAGGCCATGAGCAGCGCGCCCAGGTTGGCGTAGCCGAGGCCCAGCGGGCGATAGTCGTGCGAGTTGCGCGCGATGGACTCGGTGGGATAGCCGGAGTTGTCGACCAGGATCTCCATGGCCGTGATCATCACCGAGATGCCATGACGGTAGGCCGGGATGTCGAACGCGCCTGCCGGCGTAAGGAACTTGAGCAGGTTGAAGCTGGCCAGGTTGCAAGCGGAATTGTCGAGAAACATGTATTCGGAACACGGATTGGAAGCGTTGATGCGCGCCGTGTTCTTGCTGGTGTGCCACTTGTTGATGGTGGTGTCGAATTGCATGCCGGGATCGCCGCAGAGCCAGGTGCTCTCAGCGATCTTGTGCATGATCTCGCGCGCCTTCCAGGTCTTTACGGGCTTGCGCTCCTTGACGGTCAGCGTGGTGAAGTCGCCGTCGGCCTCGTAGGCGTGCATAAAGTCGTCACTGACTCGAACCGAGTTGTTGGCATTCTGGAAGAAGATGGACGAGTAGGCCTCGGAGTCGGGGCCCGAACCGTCGTAGCCGGCTTTGATGAGCGTGAAGGCCTTGGCCTCTTCCCTTGCCTTGCACTCGATGAACTCCATGATGTCGGGATGGTCGACATTGAGGATGACCATCTTGGCCGCGCGGCGGGTCTTTCCTCCAGATTTGATGACGCCGGCAAAGGCGTCAAAGCCGCGCATGAAGCTCAGCGGGCCGCTAGCCTCGCCACCGCCCGAGAGCAGTTCCCTGGAACCGCGGATGGTGGAGAGATTGGTGCCCGTGCCCGAGCCCCACTTGAAGAGCATGCCCTCGGTCTTGGCCAAGGTAAGGATGGAGTCGAGCGAGTCATCAACGGCGTTGATGAAACAGGCCGAGCACTGCGGATTCCTGTAGCCGGTCGCCGAGTACTTGACGCCGCCGGTCACCGGGTCCCAGTGCCAGTTCTGGCCGTCGGCCTCCGGCTCCAGCCGGTCGCAGCCCACGTTAAACCACACCGGCGAGTTGAAGGCCGCCTTCTGCGTGAGCAGCATATGGGCAAGCTCGTCGTGGAAGACGGCCGCATCTTCAGCCGTGGCAAAGTAGCCGCCGGCGATGCCCCAGTCGCGAACGGTTTCAACCACGCGGCCAACCAACTGGCGGACGCCGGTCTCGCGCTCGGGCGTGCCCAACTGGCCATGGAGATACTTTGAGGCAACGATGTTGGTGGCGGTCATTGACCAGTCGACCGGCACCTCGACGTCTTTCTGCTCAAAGATGGTGTTGCCCTTGGTGTCGGTAATGGAGGCGGTACGGCGCTCCCATTGCACCTCGTCGTAGGGGGAAATTCCGTCGCGGCTGAAGCGGCGGGAAAAAGTAAGGCCGCGGTGCAGGTACGTGGCCTGGGAAGGGGCCGTTGCACTTTGAAGGTGAATCTCGCTCATGGCGTCCTCTCTCAAGAAAAATCAGTGAAAAACCCCTCCATCGTCCGGCTTGAGTGCTGCCAGGAGGGGAGGAATCTGAAAACAACAAACGGAACTGGAATAACTGGCAATCCCAGAAGGGCCGTGGCGAGGGTTCCTGCCGCTTTGTGCCGCTTACGGGCGGCATCGGCTAGCGGCCATGATTACGGGCTCGGGCGCCTCTGGGGTTGCGAAGGAAAATGCCGGTAGTTTTTTACACGATTTCGGGGCTGGCAGGGGGTTCTGACGCCGGTATTTCGTTACAATCCCTTTACAGCCGCAGATGAAAAAATACCGCTGTCTATGGTGCATGTCAACACCAAACCACAATATCTTGTATTTTCTTCGCGTTTGCAGCATCCCGTTTCTAAATACGGCCTGTTTGCCTGTGGAAAGCTCATTGAAGCCGCGTCCTGAGCGGGTTTTCGCTTGGCCGGATGCAACGAAAACGATGCAAGGAATGGGGTTCCGGCCCGGCTCGCCTCTTGCGGTTCGTGGATCGCAGCTCGAGGTTTGCCGATCGCAGACGTTCCGGCATCTGGGACGGTGCGGGTTGGCGGTTTCGATCCGGCCGCGCTATTCCCGTACCTTTCAAGCCTAGCCCCGGCGGGGGGCGGGAACAAGGCGCAGGGATGGTGCATTTGAGGGTGGGAACCTGTGGGAGTTGTGGAGAACGGGGAATACAGGCGCCACATGTGCCACAGGTCAGCGCCTTGCGTGCCTACACTCACTTACGAGGCGACCGCCAAAGCATAAGCTCAGCATTGGGATATGCGTGCTCGCGGTGATGCGTTGTTTGCTTAGATTGTTCCTCTGCTTGCTGATCGCAGCCCGCTTCTGCCGGGCAGAGCCCCCGCAATCCAATCCGGTCGTCAACATCTACATCCTGCGCACAGGCGAACAGTTGCAGTCTCCCCATGTGGTGACCTATCACATGTTCGAGTGGGCGCAGATGCGCGGGCGGTGGATTCTTCCCGATGTCGGCTACTACGATGCCGGGTACGGGCAGGACCAGATCTGGTTTGCGGGCGGCGGAGGCGACATTGTCCGTCGCAAGCGCTTTACCTGGGAGCAAGAGATCTATTTCACGCAGGAAGCGGGTCCGGACGCTCACAACCAGCGTTCTATCTGGATCTGGCCGGTGCTGGACTTCAGCCCTGGCCACCGCTTCTTTGGCGAAGTCGTAGCCTACCCCACGCTGCCCCTCAATCGCGAGCAAGGTTGGGGCTTTGATGTGGACCGGGCCAAGATCGAACGGGCAACAGGATCCCACTGGCTCACCGGAATCGGTTACAACGCCAGCACCGGCTCAAGGGAACACTGGCAGAGCCGGCCATTTGCCACCGTCACCCGCAGGACCCGCGCCGGCAACTTCGAATTCTGGTTGGAGCACATGCGCGGCGGTGGCCAGGTGCAGTTTCGGTACCTCCTAGTCAAAAGAAACGGTGACTGAGAAGAAACCCACCGGGTGCCGGGAGCCTTTTCCAAGCTCTGCTTGGGTGGGCGGGAACTCCCCTGTCCAATTCCGGATATTGGCTGTGCCCAAACTGATAGGCTGGCTCAATGCAGGACTTGAAGGAATGGAAAGGCGCCTCAGCGCCGGCGCCGGTGACGCTGCGTGGCCGCTATGTGACTCTTGATCCGCTGGATGCGGCGCGGCACACCTCGGCGCTTTGGCAGGCCGTGCGCGGTCACGACGAGTTGTGGACGTGGCTGCCCGAGGGGCCGCATGAAGATGAAGCCGCGCTGAAGGCTGCGATCGAGAAAAAACAGAACGGGCGGGACGCGGTGTTTCTGGCGATTGTTCCGATCGCGACGGGGCTTGCAGCGGGGTGGGCCAGCCTGATGCGGCCGGACCCGGCAAACGGCGTCGTCGAGGTGGGGAACATTCTCTACTCGCCGTTGCTCCAGCGCACGCGCGAAGCCACCGAGGCGATGTATCTGATGGCGCGGCACGTGTTTGAGGAGTTGGGCTACCGGCGCTACGAGTGGAAGTGCAACGCCCTGAACGAGCCCAGCCGCAGGGCCGCCGCGCGGCTGGGATTCACGTTCGAGGGCATCTTCCGCCAGCACATGGTGGTCAAGGGCCAGAACCGCGACACCGCCTGGTTCAGTATGCTCGACAGCGAATGGCCCGCGCGCAAGCAGGCCTTCGAGGCCTGGCTCGAGCCCGGGAACTTTGATGAGGCGCGGGAAACAAAAGCAGGGGCTCAACTCTTGACAGGCAGGAGTCGCCTCAGTCGGGAGATGATGGAGCGACCATCTCCGCTACAGGCAGTCCCTTCGCCGCTTCTCTCGAGGTCCTCACTCAAGTTCCAGCGTTGCTCTCACTGCTTCAACTTTGTTAGCGCTGTAAGCGCATCGAGGTTGAACGATATCCCGAAATTCCCCAGCACGTAATTGCCTTTCACCTGCGAAGTGGCATTTCCAAACGAGACGGCGAGCGGAAAGCTCACGCCAGACGCGATAGGGATTTCCAGCTTGACGTTGCCAGTTACAAGGTCCGGCCGCTTTCCCTTCTGATCCTCGTTTTCCTGTAGCCGCTGATAGTTGCCGCTGAAACTTAGAGTCGTCTGGCTGTCGTCGCCGGAGCCTTTGACCGCCTTGAATGGTCCACTGCCCAAGTTCCACTGGAACTGCAAAGCGGCCTGGGCACCACGAAAGGTCGACTCACTCAGTGAGGGCTTGGGGTTGGGGTAAAAGCCGCCGGAGAAGTTCCCCGTGAACGTGGGGAACCACGTGAGGTCACCTTTACCTGAACTGCTCTTTGCGCCCGCACTTACGCCGGGATCCGGTTTGGACTTCGGCGCAAATGTTACGTCGAACTCGGGATTGAGATACGCGGGTGGAGAGACCGTTGTCGACGAATTCTTGCTGCTCGAGCCACTGGTGGTTGTAGGGCTCGGGAATTGCTGACTAAATGCGAAATCCGCGTTCCAGCCTTTGGTCAGGTTTTTGACCTCGGCTTCAAATCGAGCTTCGGCCGTGGCAAAAGCCTCGTTGCTTGCTTCAAGGTTTTCAACTAAAGCAGCAAGGTTCGACGATTTCCCATTGAGCTCCTCGGGGTAGTAGTTGAGGGCTCTCTGGAGCGCCGGATCCTTATCGAGAAGCTGGAGCAACGCTTTACCGATTCCCTGGTTCTTCTGCGAACCATCGGTGTCGGCCGCGGCCGCGGGCGCTGCGACCAACTTCTGCAGGGTTGGCGTCCACGCTTGCTCGTATACGCTATTCTCGGGTTCCTGCAACGTAGTCCGGATGGCGAAAAACTGACGATTGCTCAAATCTGCGACTACATTGTTAGCCGCCTTCGCCACCGCACTCGTTGCAGGTCTGTCCATGTCCGCCCGATTCCTGCAACTGGTCGAATCGTAGTAGTACAAACAATTAACTGCCAGAGAGCGAGAAGACGTATCGCGAAAGGTGAATTTGACCTGCCATTTCGAGATGGCTTTCCGGGAGGCGCTTTGCAATGGGTCGGAGGTGTCCGCCACGTTAAAGGTCGCAGATATGCCGGTGTGCGTCAAAACCGGCTCGTTTTGATAGCGGTCCGCCGTATCCTGATTCTTCGCGAACGCATAAGCAAATCCATAAGGCGTTGTACTCAGCGTCATCGTGGTACCGCTCACGCTGTCGGCGATTGCGCCGTTCTCAACGGCAAATCCGAGCAGCTGAGGAATTCCCACCTTTTGTGCTGCTGAGGTACCTCCGCTTCCGCTGCCGGACGCTCCGGTCTGCGTGTTGGTCTGACCTGTTGTGGCCTTGGCCTTAGCTGTTTGGGTCGTGGCTTTCTGAGGCAGTTTCGCGGTGGCGCAGTCGGGATGCATGGCTTCGAGGAGTTTCTCATTAAACGTCCCCCAGGAACTGCCAATCTGAGGCACGGTCTGCGCGGAATGCGGATTGTAGTTGCCGACGATCTGCGCCGCGAGATTCGTTGCGGCGGTCACAACGCCGGGGTTGCTTTCAAGACTGTTGAGGGTGGTCAATGCGGGACAGGGCGCCGGCGCCCCGGCCGGTACGCTCGCTGGAGCTGCCACAGGAACCTGTTGGGGTAAGACTAGCTGCGGCGCCGCAAGTATAAAGGAAACGGCAACGGTCGGTAGCAGCGGACGACGAGTGTGCATCGGCTCTCCTTGAAAGTTTGCTGGCGGCTGCGTCACGCGATGGTGAAAAACAGTTGGAACGAGGCTTCGGGAGTCTCCTTGAAAACCGAGGACGAAGCGAAGTTGCCGCCCTGGCTTCCCGAGATTCGCACGGTGTAATGCGCTGTGACAGGGTCGCTCGGAAGAAACTCACACAACCCAGCGAAGACCTTACCATCGCCGGAGTTGCCGCCTACCGCGAAGGCGTAAACATCCGGGTTGGAGCTTTGCCTTGCCAGCGCTCCTCCGTCAAAGCCGGCGGACGTGTTGCAGTTGCACTGGACCGCGATAAGAGTGACCGTCGCCTGCTCGCCGTTGGCCACTGTGAAAGACGAATTGTCATTTGGATCCTGGGTCATACAAACCTCCTAATCGTCCCCGCGGCGCGGGAACGCGCAACGGCTCATGGGCGCAAGAATGCGCTTAGAGCGGTGATTGATTTTTTGCGGGAGCCTCGGAGGGGAACGTTAGGAGCGCTCAGGGCTCGTACTTTCTATTTCTTGGCAGCAGGGGGGACCAGGGAATGGCAAGAGCATAGCCCATATCGTGTTGAGCGCAAAGAAAAAAAGCGGGATATTTATTAATTCGACGCATTACGAAAGGACATTGGCCCCAAGTAATCACGCCTGGTTACTAACTCAAATGGAACTACCAATGGCTACGGCCTCGCGTACGGCAACACGCGAGGCCGAGTTTCCGGCGATACCCGGCCCAAAGGGTCCCCAGGTGAGGCGCCCGCGCTCCCAGAAAGCAAAAGGCCCGCGCCTTGCGCGAGCCCTTCGCCGACCACTGATCACTGATTACTGACCACTGAAAACTGACAACTTGAACTCAGTTGCTTGCCTTGGTGTCAATCCTCATGGCGTAGAACGATCTCCACACGAAGGTGACCGACACCAGGAAGAATGCGACTGCCAGCACGCGTTCGAGCGTCGGATTGCTCGCAGTGAGCGTCACTGCGAGTTCGACGGCAAGCAATCCGAACAGGGTGGTGAACTTGATGACCGGATTCATTGCCACCGAAGAGGTGTCTTTGAACGGATCGCCGACGGTGTCTCCGATCACGGTTGCGTCGTGCAAAGGCGTTCCCTTCTGTTTCAGGTCGACCTCGACGACTTTCTTCGCGTTGTCCCATGCGCCGCCGGCATTGGCCATAAAGATGGCCTGGAACAGACCGAAGATCGCAATCGAGATCAGATAGCCGATAAAGAAGAACGGCTCAACGAACGCGAAGGCAAGCGTAGCGAAGAATACGGCGAGAAAGATGTTGAACATTCCCTTCTGCGCGTACTTGGTGCAGATTTCAACCACCTTCTTCGAGTCAGTGACCGAGGCCTTCTCAACGCCTTCGAGTTTGATGTTCCTCTTGATGAACTCGACCGCGCGGTATGCGCCGGTGGTGACCGCCTGGGTTGAGGCGCCGGTGAACCAGTAGATCATTGCCCCGCCGGTGATCAACCCGAGCAGGAACGGCGCGTGCAGCAGCGAGAGGCTCGCGACGTCATGGGTCAGTCCCGCGGTGAGGGCCATGATGATGGAGAAGATCATGGTGGTTGCGCCCACCACGGCTGTGCCGATCAGCACCGGCTTGGCCGAAGCCTTGAAGGTGTTGCCGGCTCCATCGTTGGCTTCCAGCAGGTCCTTGGCGCGCTCGAACTTCACGTCGATGTTGTAGTCCTTCTTCAACTCGGCTTCGATGCCGGGAACATTTTCGATCAGCGACAGCTCATAGATGGATTGAGCATTGTCGGTCACCGGGCCGTAGGAATCCACGGCAATGGTAACCGGACCCATGCCCAGGAAGCCGAACGCGACCAGACCAAACGCGAATACGGCCGGAGCCAGCATCAGGTCAGCCATGGATGGGCCGGTACTGAAGAAATAGCCCATGGACATGAGCGCGACCATGCTGAGCCCCAGCCAGTAGGCCGAAAAGTTGCCGGCCACGAATCCCGACAAAATGCCCAGCGAAGCTCCGCCTTCCTTCGCGGATGTGACGACTTCCTGCACGTGGGCCGACTTGGTTGAAGTGAAGACCTTGACCAGCTCGGGGATGATCGCGCCGGCCAGTGTTCCGCACGAGATGATTGAAGCCAGCTTCCACCAGAGCGTTCCGTCACCCAGATCGGGGATCATCAGGTAAGTAACGATGAAGGTGAGGATGATGGAAAGGACTGAGGTGATCCATACCAGCGAGGTTAGTGGCGCTTCAAAGTCCATCTCGTCGGCGTTCGCGTATCTGGCGCGAGCGATTGCGCCATTAAGGAAGTAGGCGGCGGCGCTGGAGACCAGCATGGCCACGCGCATGACGAAGATCCAAACCAGCAGTTGCACTTGCGTGGTGGGGCTCTTGACCGCCAGCAGAATGAAGGTGATCAGGGCCACGCCAGTGACGCCGTAGGTTTCAAAGCCGTCGGCGCTGGGGCCCACGGAGTCGCCTGCGTTGTCACCCGTGCAGTCTGCGATAACGCCCGGGTTGCGCGCATCGTCTTCCTTGATCTTGAAGACGATCTTCATGAGGTCCGAGCCGATGTCGGCAATCTTGGTAAAGATGCCGCCGGCAATACGCAGGGCCGCAGCGCCGAGGCTTTCGCCAATCGCGAAGCCGATGAAGCACGGGCCCGCATAATCGGCTGGGATGAACAGAAGGATACACAGCATGATGAGCAGTTCGACCGAAATCAGCGCCATTCCGATGCTCATGCCGGCCTTCAGGGGAATCGCAAAGCATGGATACGGTTTGCCGCGCAATCCCGCGAATGCCGTCCTTGAGTTCGCAAATGTGTTGACGCGAATTCCGAACCACGCCACCCCATAGCTGCCCAAGATGCCGACCAAGCTGAACCCCAGAATGACCGGCAGCGTAACCGCAACCGATTTTCCCGGCACCGGCGCCAGAACACCGAAGTACAGGGCGATAATGACCGCAATGAAAGCCCAGAGCAGAAGAATGAACTTGCCCTGCGTTATCAGATACGTTTTGCAAGTTTCATAAATCAGTTCCGACATTTCGCGCATGGTGCGATGAACGGGCAGGTTCTTCAACTGCACATAGATAACCAATCCGAACAACAGGCCGGCGACGCAGAACAGCAATCCGATGGTCAGCAGGGCATGACCGTTCATGCCCAAAAAATTCACGGTCGACAGATCCGGCAGCACCAAGTTGGCTTCTCCGCCGCCCGTGTGCTCGCCCTGCGCAAACGCTAATGTGGGAAGCAGCAGGCCCAGGAGTGCCGCCGCGGTCCTGCATTGCCTCCTGAACAATGTCTTGACGCCTTGCTTGATGGCGCCCGAAATCGTCAGCATGCTCGTTGAGCCGATGCGGGAACCGATGACCTGAGGCGCGAAGAACACGGCCATAATGAACGCGAGAACGCTTACACAGAGAAAAACGTACACCCAACCAACTGGAGTCACAACTCCTCCTCACTTAATGTTTGAAGCTTAAAGACGGACAATTCAGACAAACTGGACCTGCCAACAAACGGAGAATTTTCCACCGTGAAGGCTATCATCCGCACCTGCCACTGTCGAGTGACTGCTGTCACGAGAATCGACGGGCGTAGAGTAACCAGAGTCGATGTATCCCGGAAGCACTGGATTCTGTCTGGCCGCATCAAAACTGTCAAAACCCAGGGCGGGCAGGGTCTGTGGTTCGTGGTTCGTGAAACATGGTCAGGGGTAAGGGGAAACGGGACTGAGGGACTGAGGGGCTAAGGGAGCCTCAAGCTTTCAGCTTTCAGCTACCGGCTACTGGACACCGGCTGGTGGCTGCCGGCTGATCGCCGCGGCCTTAGTCCCTCGGGCCCTTGTTCACTGTTTCGGCCTGACGACCCGTTCGATGGTGCGGACGATGAAGCCGACCGGCATGAATCGCACGAACATGGCGCCGGCGCGGCCGCTGAAGTTGGGAATGACGGTGAGCTTGCCGCGCTCCAGCCCCTGGATACCGAGATGCGCGACCTCTTCAACCGATTGACGGCCGCGATTAAAGGCACGGCTGCGCGAGACCTTGAAAAACTCGCTCTCGGTGGGGCCAGGGCAGAGAGTGGTGACCGTGACGCCGTGGCCCGCGACCTCCGCGGCAAGGCCTTGGGCGAAGAAGCGGTCGAAGACCTTGCAAGCGGCATAGGTGGTGAGGTATGGGATGGGCTGATAGCTGGCTGTGGATGCGACCACCAGCACCCAACCGCGGCTACGCTCGACCATGGGAGGAACAAAGAGGCGCGAGAGGCGCACGACGGCTTCGCAGTTGACGCGCACCTGGCTCAGCTCCTGATCCACGGAGCCGGCGCAGAATGGGCCGTACTGGCCGAGGCCGGCATTGTTGATAAGGATGTCGACGGTGAGGCCCGAGCCCTCGGTGGCATCGTAAATCTGTTTGGGCGCGGCAGAGTCGTTCAGGTCAGCGACCACGATACGCGTTTCGGTCCCGGCAGCGGCGAACTCGGCGGCGAGTTTCTCAAGACGGTCCTGCCGGCGGGCGGTGAGGATGAGTTTTGCGCCATGCTTCGCCAGCTCGCGGGCCAGCGCCATGCCGATGCCCGCGCTGGCGCCGGTCACCAGCGCCCATTTGTCTTTGAACAGATTTGTCTGGCCCATTTTGCTCCAATGCAAATAGCTCAAAATCCTGCAACAAGCTTAACCAGCGCGCCGGCTGCGGACTCGCTGACTCGCTGCCGCTTTACTTCATCAACAGCTTAAATGCATGGGTCCAATGGTTGCGTGTGAAGCCCGGGATGCACCAGAGCTTGCAGAGTGGCTCGATGGCGCGGGCAGCCTCGGCGGCGCCCATGTCTGCCGTCTCCCAGCCGAACTCATCCAGCAGCGCGGTAACGGTCTGTTTTGCAGCCGCATCGTTGCCGCAGATGAACATGGTGGGCCTGCCATCTTCGAATTTGGGATCGACCATGCGCGCGGCGCCCACGGAGTTGAAGGCTTTCACAAAATGGGCTGCGGGAAACTCGGCCTCGAGCGCTTCCATCAGCGATTCGTTCTGGCCGGTGAAGAACTGCAGAACGCCATTCGCTGGGGGCGCGTCGGCGATGGGGTTGCAGGCGTCGATGACGGTTTTGCCGGCGAGATTAGCGGCGCCAGCCAAACCGAGCGCCTGAGAGGCTACTCCGCCTTTGACGGCCAGAATAATGAGTTCGCCAAATGCGGCGGCCTCGGCAAAGGTACCCGTGGCGACAGTGGGGTTCTTGCTCGCCCACTCGGCCAACTTCTGAGGCGAACGCGATCCAATGATGACCTGATGACAGTACTTTGCGAGCCCAGCTGCAAGGGTCTGGGCGACGATGCCTGAACCGAGCACACCAACCTTCATGTTTCGTGTCTCCTAAGAGAAGAGAGATTCGCGACTGAGGAAAAGGCTTCATTTAAGTTTGGTGGATTCTTTCGGCGCCGGTTTGCGGGATTTCGAGGCACAGGCCGGTTTTCTTCCTGACTTTGCGTTCTTTTCCACACGCAGCTTCCAGGCCGTGCGCAGGGTGCCGCGCAGCGAGTCTTCATCGGCTTCGGCCAGACGGATGTGCGTGCAGCCCATGAGTCCCCAGCCGCCGTGGCAAGGCAAAAACAGCTCAGGGCGCTCGGCGATGAACTCGGCCTGCAGCTCGGGAGTGATCATCAAGTTGCCGTAGCCCTCTTTTACCGAGGCTAGTGTGGCAAAGATACGGCCACCGACGCGGAAGTCCGTCGCGCCCATGTGTGAGCCTTCCTTGGCGCCTTCGAAGCTGAGTGCAATGCGGCGAGAATCGGATGGGGTCATAGCAGGTCAGCCTGTAGCCAATAGCCAGTAGCCAGTAGCCGGCAGCTGAGTACTCAGAGCTGAGAGTCACGATCTTGAACCTACAGGCCACAAGCTACATGCTACTGGCTGCTCGCTATTGGCTATTGGCCAGCTGTTCTTCAAACTCCTCATTGAGCCACCTCGTGAATGCGGCGAAGTCTTCGTCGCGGCCGAGGAAGTCGCGGACCAATTCCCTTCCCGGTTTCGACCCGCCCTGTTCCAGCACCTTCTCCCGGTAACGTGCGCCCGCGTCGCAGCCGAGCAGGTCTTTCGGATCGAACTGGGCGAAGAAGTCGAGCGCAATCACCTTGTCGAACATGTAGGTATAGTAGTTCGACGAGTAGCCGGTGAGATGGCCGAAGCTGGCATACATGCGATTGCCTTCGAGCCAGGTCCAGGGCTGCATCTGCTGGTAGAGGCGCTTGGCAGTCTCGTAGAGGTCGTGTCCGGCCGGGTCCTGGTCCTCCACCCCGCGAACGAAGACCTGTCCGCGGGGACCCCGGTCGTGCAGATCCAGTGAGAGTGTCGTGTAGTAGAGCTGGGCCCTGATCCAGTCAGCGCGGCCGAATGCGCCTGCCAACTTCATTTTTCTGATGGTTTCAGACGGCAGCATCTCTCCTGTCTGGTAGTGCTTCGCGAAGGCCTGCAGTAGCTTTTCGTCGCGGAAGAACTCTTCGAGCATCTGCGAGGGCACCTCGATGAAGTCACCCTCGGTGGCGAAGCCCGAGAGGCCAATCCACTCGGTACGGCCGCCGAGGATGGCGTGCATCAGATGGCCGAACTCGTGGAAGAAGGTGACGACGTCGGAGTACTGCAGCAGCCCTGGATCGTTGCTGTCGCCTGCGGGGAAGTTGCAGATAAGAGCAGCCTCAGGCAGAGCGCCGCCGCGCACACCGGTGACGATGGGCGCAGCGGAGAACCACTTGCTTTTGCCGTCGCGCGGGTGCATGTCGAGGTAGAAACGGCCTACGTGCGCGCCGCCTTCATAGACATCGAAGACTGAGACGGAGGGGTCCCAGGCCGTGGCCGTGGACGGGCGAAAATCGGCCTTGAAGAGCTGGGCGGCCGTCTTCAGCACGCCTGCCTCGACCTGCGCGTAGGGGAAATAGGGACGCACCGATTGGGAGTCGAAGTCGTATGCCGAGCGGCGGAACTGCTCGTACCAGTAGCCGCGGCTGACGATGTCGATTTCGGCCAGACCGGGCTGGCGTTGGCGGACGAATTCGAGCACCTGGTGGTGCTCGTGGACTGCACCCTCGCGGCTGGCCTCGTCGAGTCTGGCCAGGAAGGCGCGGACATTGGCGGCCGAGCCCATCATCTGGTCGGCGGTGGCAAGATCGGCCCAACTGCGGAAGCCGAGGACAGAGGCGATCTCCTGTCGGGTAGCGAGCAGGTCGAGCAGGATCTGGTGGTTGGCCGGGTAGGCGCGGGTGTTGTAGGCCAGAAACATTCGCTCGCGGAGCGCGGCGTTCGAGGCAAAGGTCATCACCGGCTGCATGTCGGGCGGGTCCGTAGAGAGGGTCACATTGCCTTCAGCGTCCGCGGGGTGACGGGCGATGAAATCGGCAGGGATGCCGTCGAGCTCATCGGGGCCGGCCTGGATGGTCTTGCCGCCCTCCTGAATGTTGCGGCTGAACTCGAGCGAGTGCATGGTGGCCTTATCGTGGAGGGCCTGCAGGCGGTCGCGGGTCTCCTTGTCCTTGTCGACGCCGGAGAGGCGGTAGCCGAGGAGGGTGCGCTCGATGTAGTGCTTTGTGGCCGGGGAGGCGCCTTCGAGGCTGATGGCGGACAGGGCGTCGTAGACCTCGCGGTTGAGGCTGAGCGCAGCGCCTATCATGGAAACGCGCTGGGCCTCTGTCTGGGCCTGGTCGCGGACGGCCTTGTCGGCGGCGACGGAGTTGAGAACACCTGCCTGGGCGCCGGCCAAGCTCAACTGCTCGATGGCTTTGTCATAGAGAGTCAAGGAGTTAGCCGGGGTTCGTGGGCCCTCGACGGCCAGCAAAGCCGCCAACGCTTCCTCGTGGGCCGCCAGGCGTTCCGCCACCCAGGCTTGAAGCGCCTCAGCCGAAGCTGCTCCGCCCGCATCCCAGGCGTGAATCTCTTTGTTTGCAGTCAAGTTCGCCGTCTCAACAGACATTTCCGGTTGAACCCTCCAGGTTCTAGGTTGCCACAGCGGGGCGGGGGCGGGGGTTACAGCTGACAGCTTTCAGCTCGTGGGTCGTGGACGGTGGACCGTGAATCGTAGCGGGCATCTTGTAGCTCGCAGCTGCACGTTTCAGGCTACTGGCTATTGGCTGCTGGCTACTGGCCTGTCTCTCAGCCTCTGATCCCTGACCCCCGACCCTTGATCCCTGATCTCTGTTGCCTGCCCCGCTTTTTCTTGCATCCGGCAGCAAAGCCCTTTAAGATGCGTCAATTGACAATGATGCCGATCCTTTCCCCAGCGCCGGTTGAACCTGCTGCAGCCGCACCGGCCGGGCTGCCGCGGCTGCGCCTGCCCAGACTGTGCGTTGCGGTGCAGGGGGCGACACCGGCCGAGCTGATGGCCTGCGCGGAGGGAGTGCTCAAGGACGCGCGTTTCCTGGAATTCCGGCTCGATCTGCTGGCCAAGCCGGCTGCCGGCATTGCGCCGTTGAAGGAATTCCTGAGCCATCACCGCGACGTGCAGGCGATCGCCACCTGCCGCAGGAAACCGAACGGGGGCAACTTTGCCGGTACGCTGGCAGCCGAGCTCGAGATCCTGCAAAAGGCCGCCGAGGCCGGATGCCAGATCGCCGATCTTGAAGTGGAGTCTGCCGAGCAGGCCGGCAAGGCGCAGCTGGCGCGTTTTCGGGCAGCGCTGCGTGTCTCATCGACAGCGCTCCTCATCAGTTTTCACGATTTCAGCCGGACCAAAGGGCTGGACGAGGCGGCCGCGCGCATCCGGACCTTTGAGCCCGACTACGTGAAGGTGGTATCGACGGCTCGCATGCTGGCCGACAACCTGGCTGTGCTGCGGATGATCGAGAACCAGAGTTTGACCGCGCACGTGGTGGGAATCGCCATGGGCGAGGAGGGACTGGTGAGCCGCGTGCTTGGGCCGCGCGAAGGGGCAGCGTTCACCTTTGCCTCAGCCGGCGACGGCGCTGAGACCGCGCCGGGACAGGCCAGCGTGCGCACGCTCATCGATCTCTACCGCATTGAGCAGATCGACCAAGCGACGCGCATCTTCGGCGTGGCCGGAAATCCAATCTCGCACTCGCTCTCGCCCCTTATGCACTCCACGGCTTTCAGGCGCGAAAACGTGAACGCCATCATGCTGCCGCTGAAGGTGAAGGCGTTGGGCGACCTGCTGACGCTGACGCGCGAACTGCCGTTGAGCGGCGTGGCCGTAACCATGCCGTTGAAGCAGGAGGTGTTGCCGCATCTGGCCAACATGGATCCGCTGACCGCGCGCATCGGCGCGTGCAACACGCTGCGCACCGGCGCAGACGGCAAGCTCTACGGATTCAACACCGACGTGGCCGGCGTAATTCGGCCGCTCGAGAAGCGGATGAGGCTCAAGGGCTCGCGCATCCTGGTACTGGGCGCGGGCGGAGCGGCGCGCGCTGCGGTCTTCGGGCTTGTGGAACAGGGCGCGGAGGTGTTCGTTACCAACCGCACGCATGAGACGGCCGTGGCGTTGGCGCGCAAGGCGCATGCCAAGTCGCTGAAGCAGGACACGCTGGCGAAGAATCGCTTTGACGCGATCATCAATACAACGCCCTGCGGAATGACCGGCGTGAAGCAGGCGATGGCGATCAAGGAAAACGAGTTGAACGCATCACTGGTGTTCGACATGGTGTACAACCCGCTGGAGACGCCGTTGCTCAAGCTGGCGCGCTCGCGCGGACTGGCCACGATCGGCGGCATCGAGATGTTCGTGCAGCAGGGCGCGCGGCAGTTTGAGATCTGGACCGGGAAGCCTGCGCCGGAGAGTGAGATGCTGCGCGTGGTGGAGCTGGAGCTACGCAAGCAGGGATGAGCGCTGCCCGAGCTCCGATAAATCGATTCATTGGAAAAATCAATCTCCCTTTAGCGAATCCTGGTCTGAATTCACTTGACTTTGCACGCGAATGACAACAGGATTGGGATATCGGTATCTCTCAGGAAAAACTCCTCGGGAAAACGCGCACGAGATTCGCATTCGTGTCTTTGAGGGCTGGGAGATGAGGGTAGTCGATGCGCTGACCGATGCGCTGCCGATATTTTCTTCCGATCGTCCCTGCATAGTTTCCGCTTCCCCGCTGACATTTTCGTTCTCTCGGAGAGGTGTGCCATGGTGGTTCAAATCCAGCGCAACGGCCGCAGTGTCACCGGCCTGCACATTGGCTCGGGAAATGTGCGGCGGTATTTTCCGAAAAGCCGCGAGAGCGTCGATCTCGAGCTTGGCCATTTGCTGATTCGCTGCAAGCTGCAGCCGGATTTCTGGAGCAATGAACCGCGGATATCGGACCCGCGGCTGAGCGCATGGCTTGAAGCCAGGGAGCCGAATGGCAAGACGCGGCGGGGGCGCACGCACATGTCGCTGGTTCCGGTGGCAGGCATGTCGTTCCGGCTGGAGTTCACGGATGCGCAGCCGGCCGCGGAGCCAATCCCCCAAGACGCCGCCTGAGGCGATCGAATCATTGCACACGCCGCATTTCTAGCGCGCCCGTTTGGCGTGTTTCTTCTGCGTCTTGTCTTTCTTCTCTTCCAGATTCTTGTCGTGGGTGATGGGGATGGGCGCCATGTCGGGCCCGATGCGCCGCACCTGCGTGTCGATCATCTCGTAGTTAATGGTCCGCGGCGATGCCGGGCGCGTTACGCCTGTTGCGGGATCGGTGACGACGTCGGGACCGCTGCTTAACTCAAAACTGAAGGCCGGCACGGGACCGCGCGGGGTTGGGGCCGTGAAAAGCTTTACCGGCAGGTATCCCTGGATGGGATGCAGCCGGAAGGCTGTTTCGTAGCGGTGGCGGGTCTTGCTCCACGTAAAGACGCGCACCTGGTCGAAGTCGAAGGGCAGGCCGGACTTGTCCGGCGCAAGGATGGTGAGGTACTCGGGCACCTGGTGGCTGGGAGTGCTGGCGCCGGGGTCGTCGACCCTGGTGAGCACATACGCGCCTATGTAGCGCATGCCCTCGGCATACTCGCCAATCTCATCGGGAACATCCACATCGAGCTGATTGCCGTAAAGCCAGCCGGTATGGCCCTGCGGATCGCGGGCCAGCCACCAGTCTTCCATGGGAGGCGGTGCAGGCGGCTCGGGCGTCGCAGCGCCGGATTCGGGCTTTTGGGGCTCGGCAAGGTGGGCAAGCGGCGCAAAGCCAGGCGACTGAGCCTTCTTGACCGAGGCCCGCTCAAGAAGCTGAACCCTGGTGCTGCCGGGAATCAGGTAGAAGTGGTCGGTTTCTTTGCCCGGCTGCACGTGCATGTAGAGATCGTTGCGCAGAGTTGCGGTGGCCGCAACGGGCGAATCCTTGTGCTGCGAGGCCAATTGCGAAAAGCCGTCGTAGACCTTTTCGCCGATAACTGCGTGCTCCTCGATCCAGCCAATCTCGTTCTTTTCGGTTTTGACCTTGAGAAAGCGGCGCCCGTGTTCGACAACCTCAAGGGGCTGCCCGTTTGTCACCTCGGCCACAGTGTTTGAAACCGCCGCGACGCGATCGTGGAGAAACATTTGCCGCGCCGCGACGTAGACCATCTCTTTCTTTTGAGGACGGAAGCGGTTGCAGCCGGCGGGCAAGAGCGCCAGCCCGGCCAGATTGCACAGAACCACGATGAGTTGGAGACGCCGCTGGAATGGGCTAAGAACTATGGAGGAGGTTTTCAGCACGGCCTGTTACGGACACTCTGAGGATAGCACCTTGCGAACCGGCCGAAGGTCGCAGAGGCGCGATCAGGGAGCTTGGGCGGCAACAGCGACGGCGCCGGTGGGATCGGTGCCGGTGGTAGAGGTGATGGAGGTGTCGAGCTTGCCGTTTGTTGTGGTGTCGAAGATGTAAGCTTCGAGGTCGTAGCTGCCGCCTGAAGAGACAGCGAGGACGAAATTCGAGAGGCTGTCTTCAGCCAGGCCCGCGGGTTCAATGCCGGTGGAGACGGTGCTGATGGATGAGAGCGTGTAGGTGGTGGTTGATCCTGTTGTGGAAGTAGCAATGTTGAAGCCCTGGAGAACGCCGTGGCTGGTGGTGCCCTGACCGGAGGCGACGTAGACGTAGTCCCCTGCCAGTTCAGGCAGAATGGCCGTGGGCGCGAGGCCGCCGGCGGAATAGGGCGAACCGGAGAGCTCCGTGACCGAGGTGCCGCCCAGCGAGCTGTATTCGAAAGCGCGCAGTCCGCCGGAACTTGACGAGGTCTCAGTTTCGCCAATGTAGAAGAGCCGCGGTGGCGTGCTTGCGGAGCCGGGATCGACAGCCACCGAGAGTGCCGAAGCGCCCGATGTGACTGTGGCGATTGTGCTGGCGGTACTCGAAAGAGGGTTGATGTTGGCTGAATTGAAGGGGACAATCAACGTGCCGCCGGCGCCAAGAGCGAGGAACACATATGCATCGTCGCCGGAGATGACTATCTTCTGGACCGAGGCGTTAGCGAGCTTAAAAGACTGAGACTCTTCCTGCGTACTGTTCAGCGTGCCGCTCGAGGTGATGGAAATGGCGTTGACAATCACGCCAGAAGTGCCGGTGACTGCATCCACCAGCCATTTTCCCGAGGTATCCACGACCATCGCCGCGGCCAAATCCGTTGAAATGGCACTGCCGTTGTTACCGATGGTGAGCGCGCCCGTTGTGCCGATGGTGTAGAGGTAGATGCCACCCACGGTGCTGACGTAGAGAAAGCCGTTGCCCGGGGCAATGGCGATGGCAACGGGCGAAAGGGTGAGGGAATAGGTGCCGATGGTCGTGAGGCTGCCCGAGGAGATGCTATAGGCGACAATCTGCCGGGTGGTTTGATTGAGAACGTAGAAGACGCCGCTGGAGAGGGTGGTACTGCTGTTGCCACCGCCGCTGCTGGAAGAGCTGCCCGGAGCCTGCCAGAAATTGCCGCACCCCTCAATAAACGGGGCCAGGACCAGCAAGAGAGCCGGCAGGAGCCGCGCCCAGGTTCCCCTTTTCATCGTCGCTCCTCGCATGCGCCTCGCCAGCGGTCTGATCCGGTGTGTCGCGGGTCCCGGCCCACAGCGGTTCCAGAATCGCCGAACCTCGGAGCCACAACCGTTGAGTGGCATTTCCCTTAAGAAAATGCCACCTTTCGCCGCGCCCAAGGGTGCAAATGAATTTTGGAACCGCTCTAGGTTCAACTTAAAGAATATTGCACCGGCATCAGGTTAGACGCAGAGGTGCGCTGGGGCGCTCGGGGGAGGGCGGCTGACCATGGAGCTAAAGCGATGGCGGAAGGTTGGATGCGGCATTCCGCGCCTGCCAGACAATGCGTGCCGCGGTGAGATCTTCAATGGCCATCCCCACTGATTTGAAGACGAAGCGCCCACCTGCCGGGACCTGGGCCGCGCCGGATAGGATTTCGCCGATCTCGGCGTGAACGCGGGCGCCGGAGAGGCGAACGTCGCCGGACTCGCCTTCAACCGGGCCGCGCGCCTCGGCGATGACGCAGCTCGAGAGCATGGTTTCGTCGTCGAGCTCGCGCAATTGCGGGCCGACGGCGCCCACAGCAAGGACCACAGCGTCGGGCTTGAGCCATCGGCCTTCAAGGATGGGCGTTGGCGAGGAGGTAGCAACCAGAACGACGTCGGCCGCGGCGGCCTCCTCGATGGGGACGGCGCGGGCGCCGACCTCGGCGGCGAGGGCCTCGGCGTTGGACGGAGTTCGGCTCCAGATGCGGATTTCCTGGAGCGAAGGCCGAACCTGGCGCAGAGCTTCGATATGCGACCGGGCCTGGACGCCGCTTCCCAGGATGCCGAGACTGTGGACGGTTGCCGGCGCGAGAGCTTCGAGGGCGACGGCGGAGACGGCGGCCGTGCGCATTTCGGTGATCAGGCGGCCATCCATCACGGCGAGCGGCTGGCCGGTGGCGCGGCACAGGAGCTCAATGATGGCCATATGCGTGGGCAAACCGAGCTCGGCGTTGCCGGGGTAGAAGGTGACGGTCTTCACGGCCATCACGTCCCCGGCGATGACCGGCATGACGGCAAACCATCCGTTCCTGTGGCCCTCGGCGTTGCCGGCGCGGATGACAGTGCGCGCAGGCTGGACAACCTTGCCGGCGGAGTAATCGATGAGCGCCCGGCGAATGGCGGGGATCAGCGCTTCATAGGTAAGGACCGCGCGAACTTCGTGCTCGGAGATGTACATGGGTTAGATAAGACTATACTGCTGGCAACATGGCGGAAAGCATTCCTAAGCGGTTCTCCATGCTCTCATGCGGAGCAGTCTTCTTTGCAATGTTGCTTGGCGCTCAAATTGGATGTCCACAGACCGGAATCTCTGCCCCCAGCGCGCCGAGGACGGGCTCAAATTTCAACCGCGCGTGGTGGCTGAAATCCGAGCCGGATGAGCGTTCCGGGTTCCTCAATGGGCTTAGCGACTGCATGACTTGGGAAGCACACAAGAGCGGATTCAACTCCACTCCGGAGCAGGTGGCAGACCGAATCACCCGGTATTACAGGTCGCATCGCTCCCCGTCTGACCTCGACGTTTCAGAAGTATGGCAGAGAGTAGCTGGTCAGTTGAACGGTCAGCCCCGGAAAACAAGCGGTGGTGAAGACTGGAAGAATCCGCACTGGTATTTAAATGGCGATTGGTGGGGACAGATCGACGAGGACGAAGAGCTTGGATATGTCGAGGGTTACTTGTGGTGCACTCGAACACAAGTGCCAACGCCGCACGACTCTTGCTCAAAATCCTCCGCTATCTACAGGAATAAGATCGACGCCTTTGTAAGAGCAAATCCAAAGCTCGGCAACGAGGCAGTTGCCGACATCCTGCGGAGGTTCCGAGACAAATCTGGAGTTGCCAAACCGGATTGATCGGAGGACAAAAGGTCTCTTGCTCTCAGCCTGTCTTGCTGTGAGCCTCCTGATCAGTTCGGCTTGTTACCGGCGCCTGGCTTGCGGCGGAAGCGCTCGTCCACCGGCTGGCGGCCTTTGAAGCCTGCATCGAGAGTGTGCCAGTGCTCAATGGCCGGCTCGCCCATGCGCCAGCAGAGCAGCACAACCTCGTCTTCAAGCTTGAAAGGAAAGTCGAGCAGCCCCGTTTCCAGGTCCTTCACCTGCACGCCGATGGCGTCGATCTCGGCGATGCTCTCTTTTACCTTGTTCAGCTGCGACTCGAGCTCGGCGCGCTGCTGGGCCACATTGGCCGGGTTCACCCGCATCCCGCCCGAGAGGTAAATGCGCTGTGCGAGCCCCGAGAGATGGGACTCAGCCTCCTCGGCCGAGCGCTTGCCCTCTATCGCGCGTTTGAGCAGAGACTCAAGCACAGGGAGCAGGGACTGCGCTTCGTCGAGGGTAAAGGTCTTCATCGGGATGCCTGGTAACAGGATACGGGAAATGGAAAAAACAGGGAACAGGGATGTGCTGGTAGTTTGTATCCAGTAGCTCGTGCCTTCCAGCTCCTGGCTACGGGCCACTGTCTATTGGCTCCAACGGCAACTGCAATCAATGAGGTCCGAGGTGCGCGCATGAGCGAGCTTGCAGAGATACTGATCGGCGACGGCTACGCAACTCCGCCGGCGCACATCCTTGAAGGACTGGTGGACGGGCACGGAGACGAGGGGTTGACGCATCGGAAACCGGCCGGCGCGCCTCACTCCATCTACGAAGAGCTGTGGCACGTAGTCTTCTGGCAGCAGGTGACGCTGGAATGGATCGACGGCATCGAGACACCTTACCCGAAAAGCTCGCTGGACGGTTTTCCGACGGTGCTGGATATGGAGAAGGAACCGTTCGACGCGCTCTCGAGCCGGTTTTTCGAGGGTCTCAGGATGGCCGTCGAAGCGGCGAATGATACGTCACTGCATGATCGGCGGGTGCGCTGCACGTCGCGTCCGGGCCAGCCGATGCGGGTGATGACCGTGCTGGAGCAGTTGCAGAACCTGGCCGCGCACAATGCCTATCACCTGGGCCGCATAGTGTTGCTGCGGCAGTTGCTTGGGGTGTGGCCTCCGGCTTCTGGCGGGGATAGCTGGTAAACAGCAGGGGATGCGTCGGGACTGAGACTCGGCGCCGGCGCATGACTCCTTCGGGATGCGGACCGGCGGGCCCGAAGAGCGTTTGTGACGGCTCTCGGCGGGCAGTTATCATTGAGCTTCATGGCAATTCCACCAACAATCGAAATCGCCACCATTGGAATGTCCGATTCGATCTTCCTGATGCTGCTGGCGCTGGTGGTCTTTGGGCCGCGGCGTCTGCCGCAGATTGGCCGACAGATCGGCAAACTCATGTACGAGTTCCGCAAAGCCTCGAACGACTTCAAGTTCCAGATGGAAGAGGAGCTGCGCAACGCCGAGGATGCAGAGCGGCGCAGGAAGGAGGAGGCGGAGCGGCAAAAGGCGCTGGCCGCAGGCACGCTGCCTGCGCCTCCGCAGCCGTTTACCGGAGGATACATGAATGCGCCGGCCGAAGAACCCAAAGATACGCCAGGCGAGACTGAGGGGCTGCGCATTCAGCCGCCTTCGACGGGAGAGCAGATTCCATCCGCGCCACCGGCGCGAACGGTTCAGGAACCTGAAGCCCCGAGCGAAGCTGAGGCTGCGGCCGGGGCCGCCGCGGCGCCCGAATCGGAGCAGGCCGCATACGACGCCGAGATGAAAGCCGTCAACGAAGCCGCCGCAAAGCACATCGTCGAGGCCACGGAACAGGAAAGCCAACATGGTTGACCCGTCTGACGCAATCGACAAGGCGCGAAAGGCAGTGAGCGAGCGCGCGGATCTCCCGGGCATGAGCCTGATGGAGCACCTTGAAGAGTTGCGCAAACGCATTATCCGCTCGGCGATGTACCTGGCCGGCGGGTTTGTTCTCGCCTGGATCATTCGCGAGCCGCTGCTGGATTTTCTGCAGGCGCCGCTGCTTCACATTCACAAATCGCTGGTGTTTACGCACCCCATGGATCCGCTTAACCTCTATTTGCAGGTGGCGCTCATCGGCGGCGCGATTATTGCATCGCCCTTCATCCTCTTCCAGGTTTGGCTGTTCATTGCGCCGGGGCTCTACCAGAAGGAGAAGCGATTTGTCGTGCCATTCATGCTGGCCACAGTGGGCTTGTTCCTGGCCGGCGCGGGCTTTGGCTACTACTTTGTGCTGCCCGGCGCAATGGAAATCCTGGTGGTGAAGTTCGGGCACAACTTCACCTCGATGGTCACCATCGAGGACTACAGCAGCTTCTTTCTTTCCATCATTCTCGGCCTGGGCATCAGCTTCGAACTGCCGATTCTCATCTTCTTCCTTGCGATGTTCGGCATTGTGACCCCGCGCTTCCTCTGGAACAACATCCGCTATGCCATTCTGGGGGTGTTTCTGGTGGCTGCGATCATCTGCCCCAGCCCCGACATTTGGACTGTGTGTATCTATGCAGTCCCAATGCTCGCGCTTTATCTGGTGGGAATCGCGGTGGCGTGGTGGGTGCATCCATCGCGCAAAAGGCGTAAGGAGGCCGCGCAGGCGTGATTGCTTTTGGGATTTTGACGAGGGCCTTGCCGTCACCATGCTTTGTCATCCTGAGCGACCGAAGCGAGCCGGAACGGCGAAGCGCAGGGAGTCGAAGGATCTGCAGTTGTTTTTGGGGCGCGGGTGCCCCATCCTTGCCGTCCGCCGCGGCGGATTCTCGCGGCAAGAGCGGGAGAGTATGCTCATCGGTCCTCCTCGCCGCGCTCATCCTCTTCGCTCCGCTCGCCCTCCACGCGCAGCACCCTTCGGCAGGCTCAGGGCAGGCTTTCGACGGCGCAAAGGCATACGAGTACGCGCGCGAGTTTGCGGCCATCGGGCCGCGTTGGCCAACCGGGCCGGGACACCTGAAGGCCGAGGAGTTTTTGCGCGCCCACTTTTTGCACGATCAGCGCGAAGAAGACACCTTTACCGCCAACACCGCCATCGGCCCGGTGCCGATGCGCAACGTCATCGTGCGCTACCAGGGAACCAGGCCGGGCGTGCTTGTGCTGGCTACGCATTACGAGACCAACTACCCGCTGCGCAACATCGACTTTGTGGGCGCCAACGACGGCGCATCCACCACCGGATTGCTGATGGCCATCGCCGACCGGCTGCGCGCCGCGACGGCCAACGGCAAAAAGCTCGACGGCTACTCGGTGTGGCTGGTTTTCTTCGATGGAGAAGAGGCGATCCAGGCGTGGTCTCAGACGGACTCGACTTACGGCAGCAGGCACCTAGCCGCCAAGTGGGGCCGCGACGGCACGCTCAACCAAATCAAGGCCTTCATCCTGGCCGATATGATTGGCGACAAGGACCTCGACATCCAGCGCGAGACGAATTCAACCGCGTGGCTGGTCGATTTGGTGGCGCAGGCGGCCAAAAAGTTCGGTTACCAGCACTACTTTTTCCAAAAGGAGATGGCGGTTGAGGACGATCACCTGCCGTTCGTCCAGCGCGGCGTGCCGTCAATTGACGTCATTGATTTGGACTACGGCCCCAATAACAGCTATCACCACACCGCGCAGGACACGATGGATAAGATCAGCGCGCACAGCCTGACGATCGACGGCAATGTGTTCATGGAGACGATCCGGCTGATCGATCAGCGGTAAGGCAGCTACTAGCTTCTAGCTCTTGTTTTCGGAGTCTGATGAAGATCGAGACACCACCGTTTGATGCCATTGCCGGACAATCGAATCCATTTACCGGGTTCGGGCAGATTCTCCCCAACTCTGTCGAGTTGGAAGAACAGTTTCAAAAGGAGGCAGCCAGCGCAAAGCATCGCCTTAAGGAGTGTTTCCGGGCAGTACTGGCAGACCCCCGTGAAATCCCGAACGAGCTGGACAAAATCATAACCGATATGTGGAATAGCGGATGGGATCCTCAAAGTGGAAATGTCAATTTGTTCACACGTGACTTCGGTTGTGTCTTGACCATGTCGATTTTGGATTCGCTGGGCGGGTCACTCTTATTTCGATCAACGGAAGATGTAAGTCATCTTTCGATTTTTTGGGTGGCCGCAAAGTTCGAAGCGTTTCCATTCCATAAGGTCCTGAAATGCCTTTATAACCGGCAGGGTGAGACGATTGTTGGTTTTACGGATGGAATTGCGAAGGCCGCGAGAAAGAGCTAGAAGCTAGCAGCTCGTGGCTAACAAGGAGGCTTGTCATGAAGAGGCGTTTGGCTCTCGGAGTGTTTCTCTTCGTTCTTTCTGCCTCGAGATCGCTGGCGCAGAGCGCGCCGGCCCCAGACCCGCTCGATGGCGTATGGCAGGGATGGGACGGCGAATGGCGTCATGTGTCGAATCAACTCATCGAGCTAGCCGAGGCCACGCCCGAAAAGAATTTTGCCTGGCGGCCGGTGCCGGGAGTGCGCTCCACCAGCGAAATCTACATGCACATAATTCAGGCCAACTACTTCCTGCTAAGCGCAACCGGGCCCAAAATGCCCGCCGAGATGCAGCGGGACGACGTCGAAAAGACCATCACTTCGAAGGCCGAGGTGATCAATTGGCTCAAGCGCTCGCTTGAAGCAGTGAAGCAGGCGCACCTGGCTGAGACTCCGGCGCACCTGGCGCTGCATGTAAAGATCGGGGACCGCAACTCCACCGTGGACAACATGTATCTCCGCATCATCATTCACGACAACGAGCATATGGGCCAACTGGTTGCCTATGCGCGCATGACGGGCGTTGTGCCGCCGTGGTCGAAGTAATCGACCTGCCGCAAACTTTATACTGTTGAGTTATACCGAACCAGCTAAATGGCCGCGGAATCGGCCTGTGGGCTCGGAACATAGAGGCGAGGAACAGAGATTGGCGCAAGCAGAAATCGGCATTATCGGCGGCAGCGGGCTTTACTCGATGCCCGGATTTACCAATGTGCATGAGGAACGCCTGGAGACGCCCTTTGGCGCACCCTCTGACGCGTTTGTGCTGGGCGAATTGGAAGGGCGCAAGGTGGCTTTTCTTGCGCGCCACGGGCGCGGGCACCGCATTCTGCCCAGCGAGCTGAACTTTCGCGCCAACATCTACGCCATGAAGAAGTTGGGCGTGGAGCGGATACTTTCGGTTTCGGCCGTTGGCTCGCTCAAAGAAGAACACAAGCCGACCGATTTCGTGATTCCCGACCAATTCATCGACCGCACCTTCAACCGCGTGGCAACGTTTTTCGGCGAAGGCATTGTGGGCCACGTTGCTTTCGGCGACCCGGTGTGCGCGACGGTTGCAAAGGCCGCTGCCGATGCCTGCGCGAATGTCGGAGTGGTTGGCAAGCTGGGCGGCACGTATGTTTGCATGGAGGGCCCGCAGTTCTCAACCAAGGCCGAATCGAACCTGTATCGAAGCTGGGGCGCGGACGTGATCGGCATGACCAACCTGCAGGAGGCCAAGCTGGCGCGCGAAGCCGAGATTTGCTACGCAACGGTCGCCATGATTACCGACTACGACTGCTGGCGCGAGGGCCACGATGCAGTGACAATTGAAGAGGTTGTGGGCGTGATGCACAAGAACGCCGACAACGCCGCGAAGGTGGTGAAGGCTGCGGTGGCCGGAATGCCGCACGAACGCAATTGCGCGTGCGCCTCGGCGGCAAAGTTTGCCGTGCTCACGCAGCCGGATGCGATTCCCGCGGCGGCGAAGGAGCGGTTGGGACTGCTCTTCGGGAAGTACTTAGGCTGGTAAGCCACCGTGCTAATTCGGAAAACGTCATGACTACGACATCACAATTCACACCATTGACCGATCAGAAGCTTGCTGGCAGTTTGGCAAAACTGTGGCCGCATCGGGAGCACGAGGCGCCCTCGTTCAGCGGCTTGTTCTGCAGGGTCGGGCTGCATCGATGGCGTTCGCTCAACACGGAAGAGTTTGCGCCTCAAAAACACGTACGTTTCTGTTTCTGGTGCTCAGTGGTGAAGATCGATGGACGTATCTACAGGCCCTGAACCGGACAAGTGCAACTTCAAATCGTTGAGGAAGTCTATGGCAATTACCGTCGTCGGCAGCGTTGCTTACGATTCCATTCAAACGCCTGCGGGCCGGCGCGAGCGTTGCCTGGGCGGCGCGGCAACTTACTTTTCGCTTGCCGCCAGTTTCTTTACCGATGTGCGCGTGATCGCCGTAGTAGGCGAGGACTTTGGCCCCGAGCAGGAGGCGATCTTCAAGGCGCACAACATCGACACGCGCGGCATTGAGCACACCGCGGGCAAGAGCTTCTTCTGGGAGGGTTCGTATCTCGAGAACCTGAATGAAGCCAAAACACACAACACTGAACTGAACGTGTTTGCAGCGTTCGATCCCAAGCTGCCCGAGGCCTATCGCGACTCCGAGTTTCTCTTCCTGGCCAACATCGATCCGGTACTTCAGCGCCGCGTGCGCGAACAGATGCCTAACGTGAAGCTCGTGGCCGGCGACACCATGAATTACTGGATCAAGGACCACAAGCCCGCGCTGCTGGCAATGCTGAAGGGGCTGGATGTGCTGCTCATCAACGACACTGAGACGCGCATGTTGGGCCAGCATTCAAATCTGGTGAAAGCTACGCGCGCGGTAATGGAATTGGGACCGCGATTGCTGGTGGTGAAGCACGGCGAATACGGGGCGACGTTGTTCCACAAAACTCCTCCGAAAGGTGGAAGCGCGGAGCGCGCGTTCAAGGCGCCGGGGTTTCCGCTTGAAGATGTGGTCGATCCCACGGGCGCGGGCGACAGCTTCGCCGGTGGATTCTTTGGCTATGTGGCATCGCAACCCGAGCTCACGCCGGGCGCGTTCCGCCGCGCCATGTTCTACGGCAGCGTGATGGGTTCGTTTGCCTGCGAGCGCTTCGGCACTGAGCGGCTCGAGCAGCTCACGCGGGCCGAGATCGACGAACGGTTCAACCAATTCCGAGAGCTGACACACCTTGATTGACAGAACCATGCGAAGGACTTCGACTGCGGCGAGGACGTTGCCGTGGGGTGAGGCCTTCGCTGTTCTTCTTTCAACCGCTGCCGCTTCGCTGATTGCCGCCGTATGGAGTTGGCGCCACAACGCGCTGCTCAACTACGGCGACGCGGTGGCGCATCTGCACATCGCGAGGCACGTCTTCGATTGCCGCTTTCATTCGATCGGCGAATTCGGATCGGTGTGGCTGCCGCTGCCGCACATTCTGATGTTGCCGTTTGTGCAGGTGTACGCGTGGTGGGCCAACGGAATTGCAGGGCTGATTCCTTCAGCGCTGGCTTACCTGGTCGGTTGCGTGGGCCTTTACCGCATTGCGCGGCGATGGCTTGAGCCCGCGGCCGCGGCGCTGGCGCTCGCTTTCTTTGCGCTCAATCCCAACCTGCTTTATTTGCAGACCACGGCGATGACCGAGCCGCTGTTTCTTTGCGAGGCGATCTGGAGTGTGGCCTGGCTGGTGGAGTGGCGCGACGCGCTGGACGGCGATCCAAAACGCGCCGCCAGGCTTGAGTTTCTCGTCCTGCTGGCGCTGGTTGCAGCCGTCTTCACCCGCTACGACGGTTGGATGATTGCGCTGCTGGCGTGGGTTGGCATGGGAGTGACGCGGCTGCGCAATGGTCAGCTCGGCAGGCGCAGCTTCTGGATTGCGAGCGCGATTCTGGCGGCGGCGCCGGCAGCATGGTTGATTTACAACGCGACGCAATTCGGCGACTGGTTGGATTTTGCGCGCGGGCCGTATTCGGCCGTGGCCATTGAGATGCGCACCGCGGCGCCGGGCTGGCCGCCGCATCCGGGTTGGCACAATCCATGGGTCTCGGAGCTGTTCTTTGTCAAGGTGGCGGAGATGGACACGCTGGCAGTGTGGCGCCATTTTGCGCTGGCGCTCAGCGTCATCGGCACTGCGTTCGCCTGCGCCATCGCGCGCCGCCGCGCCTTCCTTTGGACGCTGCTGCTGTGGATCCCGGTTCCCTTCTACGCCTGGTCGGTGGCCTACGGCTCGGTGCCCATCTTCATTCCCGTGTGGTGGCCGCACTCGTTCTACAACACCCGCTACGGCATGGAATTATTGCCGGCAATTGCTCTTGGCCTCGGCTTTCAAGCTCAGTTCGCGATCGGCGCGGTGCGCGAGTTCAAGCCGGCGTGGGTAAGAGCCGCCGCTGCCACGGTCGCGGCGTTGATTGTCTTCAACTCAGCTTTACTCATCCACAAGGGGCCGCTGGTGTATGTCGAGAGCACAAAGAACCTCGAGGCGCGGCGGCCGTTTGACGAAAACATTCCGCCCGTATTGCGGCAACTGCTTTCGCGGCGGCCGGGCGCCCCGGTGCTGATGAACAGCTCAGTCTATCCGGAGGTGATCGCATTCAGCGGAATCCCGTTGGCGCAGACCATCAACGAGAGCGACCAGTACATCTATCGCAATGCGCTCGCCGCGCCGGCCGGTCGCGCGGCCATCGTACTGGCCTTTGACGGCGACGAGATCGATCGCGCGGTCAAGGCGCATCCCGAGGGGCTGATCGCAGTGGCGCGGTTCACGGCCAGGGGGCAGGCCGCAGGCACGATTTACGTCTCGGGTACATGGCGCGCGGACCGCACGGGTTAGGGCTCACCAGGGGCTGCGAGCGGTGTTAGCATCGGGCAAGGAAGAAGCATGAGTGCAGAGTTGGCACAGATCGCACAACCCTACCAGTTCGACAGTCTGGCGCAGATTGTTGTTGTGAACCACGCGGCAAGCCGCCTGCTGCTGGCTTGCGTGCTGGGCGCTCTGGTGGGGCTTGAGCGCGAGTGGAATCGTAAATCCGCTGGCGTGCGCACTAATCTTCTCATTTGCATGGGTGCGGCCTTTTTCACACTGCTCTCCGCGGTGCTGGCCGGCGACCTGAGCCCGAATAAGGGCCAGGTCGCATCGAACATCGTGCAGGGCATCGGCTTCCTGGGCGCTGGGCTCATTCTGCACAGCAAGAGCCGCGTCAACGGACTAACCAGTGCAGCCAGCGTGTGGGTAGTTGCATCGATCGGCATGGCCTGCGGTGCGGGACTGTATGGGGCTGCAGCGGTGGCGACTATGATCGTGATTGTGTCGCTCGAACTGGTCGGTTTTCTCGAACGGCGCGCAAACCTTAAAGGGTTCTCGCTGGTGTACGAGGCGCGCGGGACCGACACGACGCTGATGCTCAGCTCGATTCTGGATGCGATGGACAAGGCAGGCCAGCGGCTTGCCGACGTGGCGCAGGATTCGATCGGCAGACTTCAACGCGTGAGCTTCACCATCATCGCCACCAATAGCCAGCATCAGCGGCTGCGCGCCAAGCTCGAGGCCGAACCCACCATCGACAAACTGCTCACCTTCCGCGATCCGGAGGAAGATTGATTCCATTTACCAAGGCGCACGCCTGCGGCAACGATTTTTTGATTGTGACCGAAGAGGCCGCGCGCGATCACGATTGGTCAGCGCTTACCCGGCGCCTCTGCGTGCGCAATACCGGCGTGGGCGCCGATGGCATCGAGTTTTTCCGGTGGACCGGGCCGAAGTCGGGGCGGATCCGGCTGCGTAATGCCGATGGATCGGTTGCCGAGATCAGCGGCAACGGAACGCGCTGCGTAGCAGCATGGATGGCGCAGGAACTGAATGCGCAACCCGGCGACGAGTTGCAGATTGAGACGGATGCCGGCCCGCGCGTGTGCCGCATTGACGGCGTGCGCAATGTCGGCCGATTCGAAGTGGAAGTGACTACGGGGATGGGCGTGCCGGAGTTTGCGGTAAAGACGGTTCGGCTGGGCGATGGATCGGAGATCGAGGGACTGCAGGTTTCCACGGGCAATCCGCATTTTGCGATCGTGGCTGACAACGCGGAGTTTTCGATTGAGGGCAAGAGCTGGAGCACGATTGGCGCGGAGATCTGCACGCACCCCGATTTCCCGAACCAGACCAACGTCGAGTTCTTTCACGCTGGGAGCCCGCACGAGATCGAGATTCGCATCTGGGAGCGCGGCGTAGGGCCGACCTCGTCATCGGGGACGGGAACCTCGGCGACAGCGACCGCAGCGATCGCATTGGGGCTGGCAAAATCGCCGCTCACCGTTGTGGCTCCGGGCGGCGCACAAACGGTAGTGTGGAACTGGTCCGGAACCGAATTGTTTCTGACCGGGCCGGCGACGCTGATCGCGCGCGGCGAGGCGTACTGAAATGGATACGCACCGAAAGCCGCTGATGAAACTTGCCCCGGTTGCGCCCGGTGCGGGCATCGGCGTGATTGCGGCGGCGAGCTTCGCGCAGCCGGAGCGCATCGAGCGTGGACTGGCTGCGCTGACCGAACTGGGGTTTGAGCCTAAGCCAGCGCCGAACGCCTTGGCTCGCGGGCCGCTCTACTTTGCAGGAACGCCGGAACAGCGGCTCGCCGACTTGCACGCTGCGTTTGAAGACGAATCCACCGGCATGGTGATGTGTCTGCGTGGAGGATACGGATCGAACTATCTGCTCGACGGAATAAATGTCGCAAAGATCACCCGGCATCCCAAGCCGTTTTTCGCCTACAGCGACCTGACCGGCATTCAACTGCGTTTGCTCGATGAGCTGGGGTTGCCTGCGTTTCACGGGCCCATGCTGGCCGCGGATTTCTATCGCGAAGATGGAGTGCATCTGGATAGTTTTAACTCGGCGCTCCGTGGCGAGGCCTACAGCGTAGGCGCAAGTGAGGGATTGCGTACGCTCAAGGCTGGGTCCGCGCGCGGCGTGCTGCATGGCGGCTGCCTGAGCATTCTCGCTTCGCTCGTGGGCACGCGGTGGGAGCCACACACCGTGGGCGCGCTGCTATTCCTTGAAGATGTGGGCGCGAAGCCGTACCAGATTGATCGCATGTTGTGGCAGTTGTGCAAGGCAGGCAAACTCGACGGCGTGACGGGAATTATCTTCGGCGAGATGCTCGATTGCGTCTCTCCGGGCGCGGCGCCGGAGCTGCTTGAAGAGGCGATTCTGAACGCGCTCGATGACTTCGAGGGACCGATTGCGATAGGACTGCGCAGCGGCCACGTGTCGCGGCAAAATGTGACGCTGACGTTTGGCGTAGAAGCGGAGTTAACAGCTTCCGCACAGGCGCGGCTGGAAATGCAGGGACTAGGGACTGAGGGATGATGAGGCAGACAGCATCGGCGGTGACGAATTGAGCGGAACGCCGCGGCACATTCATTTGAGCGGAATCTGCGGAACGGCGATGGCCTCGCTGGCCGGGTTGCTGCAACTCGAGGGGCATCGCATCACTGGATCGGACAAAGCCGCGTACCCGCCGATGAGCGATATGCTGCGCGAGCTCGGCATTCCCCTCATGGAGCCTTACGCCGAGGCCAATCTCACGCCAACGCCCGACCTTGTGGTCATCGGCAACGCGCTTTCGCGCGGCAACCCTGAGGTGGAGCGCGTGCTCGACGAGCGCATTCCTTTCACTTCGATGGCGGCGCTTTTGCGCGAGGAGTTTCTTGAAGGGCGCGAGTCGCTGGTAGTGGCCGGCACGCACGGCAAAACCACGACCACGAGCATGCTGGCGTGGATCTACCAGACGGCGTCGAGTTCGAAGCCCGAGCTTGAGCCCTCGTTCCTGATCGGCGGCGTGGCGGAAAACTTTGGAACCAGCTTTCAACTGCGGCCTACCGGGACCTTCATTGTCGAAGGCGACGAGTATGACACGGCGTTCTTCGACAAGGGCCCCAAGTTCCTGCACTACTTTCCCGATGCGCTCATCCTGACGCACGTCGAATTCGATCACGCGGATATCTATTCCGATCTCGAGGCAGTGAAGACTGCATTCAAGCGGCTGGTCAACCTGGTTCCGCGGCGCGGATTGATTGTTGCCTACGATGCGAACGCAAACGTGACCGAGTGCATTGAGCGCGCGCTTTGCCGCGTGGAGCGGTACGGGTTTTCAACAAGCGCCGACTGGCAGATTCGCAATCTGCGTTTTGCAAATGGCGTCAGCCGCTGGGAGGTGTGGCGCGCGGGCGCATTGTGGTGCGAGCTTGAAATGCAACTGGCTGGCGAGCACAACGCGCTGAATGCCACGGCCGCCGCGGCGCTGGCCTGCGGATGCGGCGTTGCGAAAGAAGCAATTGCCGAGGCACTCACGACGTTCAAGAGCGTAAAGCGCCGGCTCGAAGTGCGCGCCGAGATTGGCGGCGTGACGGTGATTGAGGATTTCGCGCACCATCCCACGGCGATTCGGGAAACGCTGCGGGCGCTTCGGGCCGTTTACCCGGGGGCGCGGCTCTGGGCGATTCTCGAACCGCGCTCGAACACGCTGCGGCGCAAGGTGCTCGAGGCCGAACTGGTGGCCAGCCTGCGTATGGCCGACCGCGTGGCGCTGGCCGGCGTGTACCAGCAGCAGCGCATTCCCGATACCGAGCGGCTTCACCCGGAGGATGTGGTGCGCGCTCTCAGCAGCGGCGGGACGCCCGCGGAGTTGTTCGAGAATGCCGACGCGATTGTCGACGGCGTCGCGCCCGAGCTCGCCAGCGGCGACGTGGTGGCCATTCTTTCCAATGGCGGATTCGACGGCATTTATGAGAAACTGCCAGCGCGTCTCCTTCAGATCTTTCCGGCCGGCCCGTCGATTTAAGGCGCACGCATGATCGCATCGCTCACCATACTCGCCACCTTCATCGTGCTTGGGATTCCAACGGCGATCATGTTGATTCCCTGGGCAGTGATCACTGGCGACGCAACGCCGCTTTACAACGTCGCAGTGTTGGTGCAGCGTCTGGCGTTTATGTTCGCCGGGATACGCGTTGAAGTGAAAGGTGCGGAGCACATTCCCGCACACACCGCGTGCATCTTCATGGCCAATCACGTGTCGAATCTCGATCCGACGGCGCTGATTCCGCACATTCCCGGGCGCACCGCCGCGTTCATCAAACGGTCGCTGATGAAGATTCCCGTGCTGGGCTTCGGGCTCAAGCTGGGCGAGTTTATTCCCGTGGATCGCGACGGCCGCGTTGAAAGCGCGCAGGAGAGCATCGCCGTGGCGCGCAGCGTTATAGCGAAGGGGTTGCACATTACCATTTTCGTAGAAGGCACGCGCTCGCGCGACGGGCGCATGCTGCCGTTCAAGAAAGGCCCGTTCTACCTCGCCAAGGAAACAGGCGCGCCGTGCGTTCCCGTGTCCATCCACGGCACCGAGAGCATGATGGCCAAGGGCAGCATGAGAATCCAACCCGGGACAGCATACATTGAGTTTCACGCGCCGCTCGACCCCAGCGATTTCGCCACTCGCGAAGACCTGCTGGAAGCAGTGCGGGAGGCGATTGCATCGGGACTGCCCGAGTGGATGCTGAAGTAAAGACCAGTTGTCAGTTGTCAGTTGTCAGTTGTCAGTTGTCAGTTGTCAATCGTCAGTGGTCAGTTGTCAGTGGTCAGTTGTCAGTGGTCAGTTGTCAGTGGTCAGTTGTCAGTTGTCAGTGGTCAGTGAACAGTGGTCAGTGGTCAGTTGCGGGCACCCCCCTGTATACCCCCTTTTAGGGGTTAAGTGCTTTGATTTCAGGTACTTGTACCTTTCACCTTTTTCCGTAACCCGTTGAAAACAAAAGGGTTAACAGGTCAAAGTCCTCATAACAAAAGAGTTACGGGCGGTATTTTGCTCCAAAACCAAGCGAAAAACCCGGCAGGCGTTCTTATCCCGGTTTTGAATATAGCCCATCGAGAGGAAATAATCTGCAATCGCAGCGGAGCTTGCGAGTCGGCAAGCTACGGCATTTTCTGAGATACTGTGTCCCTTTTTGCCCCGATTCAAGGTCGCTGCTCCCTGTTGGTCGCATCGACTTGGCTGTTGCGGCTTCGGGCTACACCTTCTCAGAAAATGCGATAGAGATACTCACAGGCCCTATTGCTGCACAATCGCGTTATATCCGTCGTTGAGCAGGCGATTCCTCCAGCCGTTGGCTTCAGCGGCGGTGGCAAACGGGCCGATGCGCACGTGGATAAGATTGTCGGCCGGATCACGCTTCGCAGTCACAGTGTAGCCGCGCTTGCGCAGCGCGTTCGAGAGCACATCGGCGTCTTCCTGGTTTGAAACCGCGGCGATCTGCACCATGAAAGTCCCGGCAGGGAAAGCGCCGACAGGCTCAAGCGCGGGGTGCACAGCAGCGTTGGTCTGTATCCCTGCCGGCGCTACCGCTGTCCCCGATGGAAATGCCGGATGCACCTTTGGCTGACCGCTGTTGCCCGCTGGTTGCGCTGCGGCCTGCACTGCGAGTTGCCCGGCGGGAACGGTTTGAGGAGCCGCGGTGGGAGCCGTGCCCGGAGGCGGCGCCGATGCCTGGGCCGCATCCGTCGCAGGCAGCACAGTTCCGGTGTCGGCAGCGGGCGCGGCAGGCGGTTGCACCCCGGCCGAGGGCTTGGCCACCGATCCGCCGGCGGCTGGTTGAGCAGCGTTTGCGCCGGCGGTCGCAGCCGCGTTGTTCTGCGCGCCGCGATGGCCCAGGGCGTATCCCAGACCGAAGCAAAGCCCGCAGAGCAGAACCAGACCGAAGAAGATAGCCAGGAGCGTGCCCGACCCCAGCGTGAGCTCAGTGTCGCCCCGGTGTCTTACCGGCTCCGGATCCTCCTCGTCAAAAACACCCCTCATAGTTCGCCTTTGACACTATTCTCACAGAAAGACTCTATTGGGAGTCTCATTACGAGTCCGTCTCTGTCCTTTCAAAACGGCCCGGGGCTAGAGCCCGATCCTGCTCCGCGCTCGATTCAGCCGCCTGAAGGCCCCTGCTCCCTCCGGATTTCAGGGGGCTGAAGCCCGAAGCTGTTTTGCTGGCTTTATCGGCACGACTGAAGTCGTGCCCTGATACAAGACCGTTTGCCGTACGCCTTTTTCAGCAGACTCTGAAGTCGTGCCCTGATGCAAGACCCTTTTCCGTACGCCTTTTTCAGCAGACTCTGAAGTCGTGCCCTTTTACAAAGCCCCTTCGGCGAACCGTTCAAGCGGCCTGCAACTGCGTGATCTTTCAAAAGGCCCTCGATAATTCGCCTAGGGCTTCGGCGCCGGCTTGAACTTTTCGATCAGCTGCATCATCTCAATGGGCAGCGGAAAGACGATGGTGGTGTTCTTCTCCACGCCGATCTCGGTGAGGGTCTGCAGGTAGCGCAACTGGATGGTGATGGGCTCGGTGGCCAGCAGTTTTGCGGCGTCAACCAGCATTTGCGCGGCGTTGAACTCGCCCTCGGCGTGGATGATCTTCGCACGTGCTTCGCGAGCGGCTTCGGCTTGCTTGGCCATGGCGCGCTGCATGGTCTCGGGCAGGTCCACCTGCTTCACTTCGACCGAGACGACCTTGACGCCGAAGGGCTCGGTGCGCTGGTCCATGATGGATTGGATGCGCAGATTGAGCTTATCGCGATGGCTGAGCAGTTCGTCCAACTCCACCTCGCCGAGCACGGTACGGAGGGTGGTTTGCGCAAGCTGCGAGGTCTGGTAGACGTAGTTGGACACCTTGATGGCGGCATCGTTGGGGCTGACCACGTAGAGCGTCACCACCGCATTCACCTTGATGGTGACGTTGTCGCGGGTGATCACGTCCTGCGGTGGAACCTCGAGCACCTCCTGGCGCAGCGAGATGCGCACAATCTGTTGAATGGGCCGGAAGACAAAGATGATGCCCGGTCCGTAGGGTTGCGGCGAGACGCGGCCCAGGGTGAAGATCACACCGCGCTCGTACTCGCGGAGAATCTTGATGCAGTTGATCAGGTAGAGGATGACGATGCCGACAAATACAAGGATCGGAATGGGCAGAACATCTAGAGACATGGGCTTCCCTCACTCAGCAAGCAATTGTACTCCGACGGGTTAACGGCGGGATGCGGACCGTGCGCCGCCATCACCGGTCCCCAAATGCGAGGGACCGGTGGCACCCTCATCTGGGTTGGAAAAAGTCACCGAGACCGTGGCCACCCGCCAAACAGTTTTCACCGGAGTCCGAAGGGGAAGATGAGAGAGACAGCTGAGAAGGCCGCAGGTAAGAAAGAGCCAAGCATTGAACGGAACTTGAGTCGAGGGTCTACGGTCCAGGAATTTGTCAGGAGTGCGCCTAGACCCCCCAAAATCAATGCAAAGGCGAAATTAAAACCGAGTATCCGCCGATCTTGGGTCAGAAGGTTACAGAGTAACGATGCACAAAACAGGAAAACGAAGAGAATACCCCAATTCGACGGCGCTGACGTTTGCACGATTGGGATACCCATCGCTGCTAATTCACTTTTGATCTCCTCATAGCAATCAGTCCTTCGTGGAATCAGGTACCACGAAAAACGCCTACGAGTTCGGATATACATCCCACGGCCCTTCGGAGGCTCTTCAACTTGGGTGATTTCATTCCGGGGAATGAACTTGGACCAAGTCGCCCATTTGATTCTGAGACCATCCGGATCAACCTCTATGGAATTGAATTGCAACGTCGCGGTGATTTCTCTATATATACTTCGTCTGTGAAAAGGATTCCAGAGATTTATGAGGATGACGAATAACACAATCCACAGCACTCGATAAAACTCCGCGGACCGTCCCGTTGAATTATGCCAAAGATAAAGGTTAATCAGCAACAAAGGCATTAGAGAGACAACCAGCCAGCGGCGAGCCTTTAGCAGTTTTTGCACTTGCGATTCATTCCTAGGCTTAGGCAGCGCGTAGATTGTCATGCGCCGAATTTTAGCACCAAGAGGACTTGCGCGTGTGTTGTCGCTAAGGCGGAAGTATGGCCGAACTCAAGGTGTTGAAGAACAAACGCAGATCCTTCACTGCGTTCAGGATGACAGTGCATCGGGAAGAAGAATGATGCAATAGCCGGTGTCGCTGGTGGACTGGCGCCTATCCGTCAATTCCCCATCAATAAGCACCGCGCCGGCCTGTTCAGCGATCCTCATATCGCGGCGGGCGCGGGCTGGTTCGCATTCAGCGGCTCAACGCGCAGCAGCATGTTATCGTGGCCCACCACCGTGAGCGGCGCACCGGCGGGCAACGCCTCACTGGCCACGGCTTGCCAGATTTCGCCGTCCACAAGAATGTGGCCGACGGGCGAGAGCGGTTCCATGGCCGTGGCGCGGGCGCCGATGAGGGCGTCGGCGCCAAGACGCGCCTTGCGCTTTCGCGATCGCACCACCAGGCCGACCAGCAGAATGGTAATACCTCCGAAAGCCGCGCTCACTCCAATGGCAACCAGCGGGCTCACGCCCATCTCCGGTACCGGCGCGGCCACAAGCGTCAACATGCCGAAGGTGAGGCAGACGATGCCGGCGATGGCCAGTGCCCCGTGGCCGCCGAACTTGGCCTCAAGCAGCATGAGCGCCAGTGCGGCGACGATGAGCAGCACCGCCGTGTAGCGGATGGGCAAGAGGTCGAGCGCAAAGATGGCCAGCAGCACCATGAGCGTGCCCAGCGCGCCGGGCACAATGGTTCCCGGTACGTTGAACTCGAGGTAGATCAGCAATCCGCCGCCAAACAGCAACAGCAGCGCAATATTGGGATTCACCAGCCAGCCGAGCAGATCGTCGCGGAGCGTGGGCTTTAGCACCTCAACATGCGCCCCGGCGGTGTGCAGCGTGGTCTTGCTGCCGTCGAAGCGAGTCACTACGCGCCCGTCGAGGGTCTGCAAGAGCTCGGACTCCTGGCTCGAAATCACGTCGATCAGGTGCTGGTCGAGCGCCTCCTGGGCGGTGTAGGAATGCGAGGATTTCAGAGCCTCCGTGGCAGCATCGGTATTGCGATTGCGCTGCTTGACGTAGGAGCGCAGAAAGGCCTCGGCGTCGTTTTCAACCTTCTGCATCATGGTGTCGTCGGGCTTGCCCAACTCAAATACGACGTGGGCCGCGCCGGCCTCGGTTCCCGGGGCCATGGCTGCAACGTCGGCCGACTCGAGGATGAAGAAACCCGCCGAGCCGGCGCGGGCTCCCGAAGGACCCACATAAACGATCACCGGAACATGCGAGGCGAGGATGTCGCCGACCATGGCACGCATGGATTCGACCATGCCGCCGGGGGTATCCATCTGAATCAGGAGGGCGCTGGCGCCATCGGAGTTGGCGCGCCTGATGGCGCGCTTCAGCTCGTCGGCGCTCACCGGTTGGATAGTGTCGTCGAGCACGAATTTATCAACAATCGGCTGCTGCGCGGGCACGGGCAGCGCCACAGGAACCGGCTGATCCGCTTGCACGGGACGGGCAAGAAACGCCAGCGGCAGAACGAAGACCGACGCCGCGATTGCCGCCAAACCGATTCGAATTGTGTCACCGTGCCGATTCATTTCCTGCACCTTTCCCGAACGGGTTAAGCCCGCAGATTCGTGCGAGCCAAGCATACACCCCGGGGGAATTTCCGCGACAGATGCCGGGCGCGCAACCGTGGGACGGATCGGCTGGCCGCCCGTCTGCCGGCTTATTTTGCGATGCCGTCCCGCGCCACAACCTCCCGCATCAACTCCTGCGCGGCGGGGCTGCCGGGGCTCAGCTTGAGCGCGTCGCCCGCCTCGCTCCTCGCCTCCGCCAGGTGGTTCTCTTCCAGATCCAGGCGTCCCAGCACAAGATACGCATCTGCCGAAGGCGCAAGTTCCAGCGCCGTATGCGCCTCTTTCCGCGCCACAGTGTTATCACCCACGCGTTCCCTTACCTCGGCCAGGCCCACGTGAGCCTCGGCCGCCTTGCCGTCTAAAGAAACCGCCGACTGGTAAAGCCGCTCTGCTTCAAGCAGAAGTCCGCGATGGAGATAGCTGCCGGCCTGCTCGCATATCTTCAGCGCCTGTTCGTGCGTGGTAAGGGCCGCGAGATGCGAGGCGTCAACCTGGCCGAGCATGACCGCGGCTTGGCGAAAGGCGTTGGCGTCGAAGGTGCGGACGATGCGCTCCAGCGGGTCGGGCGCCGCGGCGGAGTTTCCGGCGCCAGCAGCCTGCCCTGAAGCCGCGCCCTTCCACGCCTGTTCGAGCGACTGGGCCTCGCCGTCGTTGGGCCGCAATTTGAGGCATTGGGCCAGCTCGTTCAGCGCCGTGACGATTTTGCCCTGACGCTTGAGGCTCACCGCCAGATTGAAGTGATAGTCGGCGGCGTTGGGATCGGACGATGCCGCCTGTACAAAAAGAGCAGTGCCGTCGCGGCCCTGGCGGCTGACGGCGACTGCCTGGTTATTGACCACCTCAGCCAGCGGAAGCACGCGGGCCACGGCAGCAAAGGCTTTTTCGGCTTGAGCGTAGTTGCCTGAAAACAGCAGCGAAAGCCCGCGGTCGAAGCCGGCTTCAAGCGCGTCCTGGCTGTTGGGATCGACTTTGGCAAAGGCCTGGGCGGCCTCTTCGTACTGCTGACCCTGGTATTGCTCGCGGCCCAGCGCCATCCACGCCGGGCTGAAGCCGGGACTGAGCTTGACCGACTGCTCGAGATGACGCAGGCGCTCTGCCTGGTCGGGCTCGGTGATGCCGCGAATGTATTGCTCGTAGGCGTCCAGGCGCAGGCTTTCGCCGGCGGCCACAAACGTCTCCTCGGCCACGCTGAAGCCGGGATCGAGCTCACGGGTCAGCTTCCAGGCCAGCGAATCGAAGACCGCGATCATGTTGCTCATGGCGCCGTAGGCGGTAACCGTGGAGGTCATGCGCAAGCGGGTGACGTCGACCAGCTGTGCCTGGGCCTCGATGGAGCTGCCGTCAGTACGGTAGTTGCCCACGACGATGTAGTCGGCGTCGAGGGTCTGCGCCAGTTTGAGCGAGCTGGCGCGCGAGGGTTGGAATCCCTGGGGAAGGCCGAGGTGGTCGAGGGCATACACGCGGTCGGCGCGGGTCATGGGAGCAAAACCGGCCGAGGCGAAGCGGGTACTGAGCAGGTCGGCGGCAGCCTCGCGAATCCACTCCAGGCTGGGCTGGCCGGTGCGGTTGTCGAAGGGCAGAACCAGCAGGATGCGGCCGTGATCGGTGAGCGTCCCGGCCGGTTCGGCGGTGAGCTGGGCGTTGGCGCAAGTGGTAGAAACAAAAGCAGAAAGAATCGCAATGCCGGCTGCAGCGGCAAATCGGATAGCTCGGGGCAGTCGAAAGACAAAAGAATAAGGCACGACAGTGAAATTATAGGCGTTATGGCGTTTTCCGAAATAGTGTGGCCTTTCTCAATGCGCGCAGGGCCGTCGGCATCGGCTCCGGGCATCAAAGCCGATTTTCATTGGCCTCTTGCACGTCCGCCGTTATGATCGGAAAATGACGCCCCGCCCAAACCAGACGCAGAGATTTCATCCCATCGCCCGGGTTTTCATCGAAACGGCGTTTATCGTCTTTCTCTTCTATTCGAATCTGCTGATGGGCGAGTTTACCGTTGCCAATGGCAAGGGAAAGACCCTGGCCGTTGCGCTGCATGATATTTTTACAGCTACGAACTTGGCCATCGCTCTCGTTTCGGCGCTCATCGGCTACGTAATCTTTGAGTTTTTGCGAAAGAAGCTCTAAGGACCCTGCGATTGGAGTTTTCCTCTTGACAATCTAGTGGAGAGTCGTATCCTCTAGTCTATCTAGAGGAGATGCGATGGCCCAGCATTCCAATCCTGAAGACCCGGCCGGTTCAAGCGATCTGGTGCAGGGAACTCTCGAAATGCTCATCTTGAAGACTCTCGCTCTTGAGGCCATGCACGGCTACGGCGTCGCGCTGCGCATCGAGCAGATTAGTGGCGGCGTATTTCGCGTAAACGCCGGCTCGCTGCTGCCCGCGCTCAGCCGTATGGAGCGCGCGGGCCACGTAAAAACCGAGTGGCGCGCCACGGAGAGCAACCGCCGAGCCAAATACTACCTGCTCACCGCAAAGGGCAGGCGCGCGCTGATTTCTGAAACGGAACTGTGGCAGCGGCAGATCGCGGCCATTGCCCGCATACTTGAGGCCTGACCGGCGGAGGAACCTATGAGCTGGCTCAACAGTCTTATCGCCGGGGTTCGGTCGCTTTTTGGGCGCCATCGCGTGGAGCAGGAACTGGACGAAGAGCTGGATTTCTTTCAAGAGCAGGCCGCCGAGCATAATGAGCGCCTCGGCATGACTCCGGAAGAGGCACGTCGCGCCGCGCGCGTCACCATCGGCAGCCGCAATTCCGTCAAGCAGAAGGTGTGGGCTTCGCGCTGGGAATCGGTCGTAGAAAACCTCTGGAAAGATGCGCGTCTCGGCACTCGCTCGCTGCTCTGGACGCCCGGCTTCACGGCGATCGCGGTTATTTCGCTGGCGCTTGGCATCGGCGCGAATACGGCCATATTCACGATGCTCAATGCCGTGATGCTGCGCCCGTTGCCGGTTGAGGACCCAAGGCAGCTGGTTCTATTCGGCGATGGAACATGGGTGGGCAGCACGGATGGAATGCCCAACCGTAGCTGGCGGCTCTTTTCCTATCCCTTCTATCGCGCCTTCGCCGCGCAGACCAATGCGTTCTCACGCGTCACGGCAGTTTCGAGCATTCAAATGGGCGGGCATCTTGCCTCGAGCAGCGGCGCGCCCGAGCAGGTGCAGATCGATCTCGTCTCGGGCAGCTACTTCAGCGTTCTGGGCGTGCCTCCCGCTCTGGGCAGATCCATTAATGAAGCGGATGATCGCACTGCGGGCGCGGGAGGTGTGGCGGTGGCCAGTTACGCTTGGTTCCAGCGGCACTTTGGAGGCAATCCCGCCGCGCTGGGAACTACGGTTCACATCCAGGGCCACGACTACACCATCGTCGGCGTCGCCCAGCCGGGATTCGCGGGCCTTGCGCCTTCTTCACCGGCGGATATGTGGATTCCGCTCTCCATGGAGAAAGAGATTTCGCCGGGCTGGAACGGCCTTGGCGACAAGGATTTTCAATCGCTCTATTTGATTGGCCGCTTGAAGCCGGGCGTCACAATGGAGCAGGCCACCGCTTCAACCAACCTGCTCTTCCGGCAGATCATCCGCGACGAGTTTCTGGGCGACCACCCCACAGAACACGATTTGGCGGAATTGGAAAAGGCCAATATCGAACTGACCACTGCGGCCGGCGGATTGCCCGGTCTCAGGATCAGGCTTTCTACGCCGCTCACAATCCTGATGGGGATTGTGGTGCTGGTGCTGCTGATTGCCTGCGTGAACATTGCCAATATGCTGCTCGCGCGTGGCGTCGCACGCAGCCGCGAGATTGCCGTGCGCCAGGCTCTCGGCGCCACTCGCGGGCGTATTGTGGCGCAACTGCTCACCGAAAGCATCCTTCTCGCATTGGGCGGTGCGGCGCTCGGTGTTCTGGTGGCGTGGGGTAGCGGACGGCTGCTTTCGGTTTATCTCTCGCATGGCGTCAATGCCCGTATACCGGAGTATCTTGCCCCGGACGCGCGCGTGCTGCTTTTTACTCTTGCGGTCACCGGGTTTACGGCATTGTTGTTCGGCATGCTACCCGCTGTGAGAGCCGCGCGGCTCGAGCTGACGCCGGTATTGAAAGAGGGCCGCGGGGGCTCGCGGGCCGATGCCCGTGGAGCCCTCTCCCGAGGGCTGATTGTCGGGCAGATTGCCATCTCGGTTTTGCTGCTGGTAGCAGCCGGCTTGTTCCTGCGCAGCCTGGTGAATCTCAACCGTGTAGACCTCGGCTTCGACCCGAAGCACGCCATGGTTTTTGAGCTGGATGAGCAGGCGGCGAATCTTCCCATCGATTCGCGGCTGACGCAAGTGCATCGGCAGATCGAGCAAAATGTTCGATCCTTGCCCGGCGTTGAAGCTGCAAGCTTCTCATTTTTCGCATTCAATCAGGGCGAGTGGTCCGATTCCCTGATGATGGAAGGCGTGCCACGCAACCCGCAAAATGACTCGGATGTGCTCTACAACGTGGTGGGCACCCAGTATCTCAAGACCTTCGGTATTCCGCTCGTTGCCGGACGCACCTTCAACGACCAGGACACGGCGAAAAGTCCCAATGTCGCGCTAGTCAACGAAACACTGGCGCGGGCCTTCTTCCCCAACAGTTCTCCCATCGGCCACCGCTTCTGCCTGTGCGACAGCAGTGCAGCCCATCCCCAGGTAGGGCCTTTCGACATTGAGATTGTGGGCGTGGTGCGAGACGCGCACTATGAAGGAGTCGGCGAGCAGCAGCACATGGCTGCCTATTTCCCCTACGCGCAGCGCGTGCAATATTTCTGGAACTTCACAGTCCGTTCCAATGAATCGCCCGCATCGCTCTTTCCTGCGGTACGGAAGGCGATCGCGCAGGTAAATCCGCAGATTGTTGTCTCTTCAGTGGTACCGCTCACTGAGATGGTGGAAGACTCGATCAAAACGCAGCGGTTGATTGGATTGCTCTCGGCCTTCTTCGCCGCGCTGGCCGTCTTTCTGGTGGCGATCGGCATCTACGGTCTGATCTCGTATTCCGTTGCACGGCGAACGAGCGAGATCGGGATTCGGGTGGCTCTCGGAGCGCCTGCATGGGCGCTTGTCTGGATGGTAGTTCGGGAATCCCTTGTGCTGCTGGCGGCCGGACTCGCGGTTGGGCTGCCCATTGCGCTCATGACAGCCCGTAGCCTGTCGCAGTTTTTGAAGGCAATGCTCTTTCAAGTGAGCGCCGTTGACCCGGTTGCCTTTGCTTTGGCGATCGCGGTCGCCTGTGTCATGACGCTCTGCGCGGCTTACCTGCCTGCGCGGCGCGCCGCCGAAGTTAATCCCGTAGACGCGCTGCGATGCGAGTAGGTTCTTGCCTTGGACGTGAATCAAGCCGCGCCTCGATCTGCCGGTTGAAGCGGATCAGCGCGATCCACATGCCGTGGTCCGCGTACTTCCACACCACCGTTCCCCCCAACTGAAATGCGATCGTCTCGGGCGGCAGATCGTGATGCAGGCCGAAGTACTGCTCGTCGAGTGCGCGGCTCTTCGATCCAAGGGTGAAGAACGGGGAGGGAGGATCGTACTTGGTTGAAAAGACCAGCGCTGCCGAGTATTTCTCGGGCTCGGCGGCGGCGCGGGCAATCTGGGCCGAAGCAAAGTCGTCGATGGCGCAGACATCCCACGGCTGCTTCACATAGCCGAGTTCGGGGTGGGTGAGCTCGTCGGTCATGGGCCAGGCCGTGAGCACGGCTGCGCCCTGGTAGCGATGCTCGAGCTGAGCAATTCCGGCCAGGTGCATCCTGACGACGCGCGCGTAATCCAAGTTGTCTTCGGGTGCGAATCCGTAGGGAGGGTTGACGAATAGCCCTGCGGCAAAGGCGCCTGCCGACAAAACGGCGAGAGCCTGCCATAGAGGAACCCGCCTGTAGATGGTGGCCATCGCAAGCAACAGCACCAGCGGATACATGGGCAACAGGTAGCGGGTGAGGAGCGCTCCGCCCAGCACACTAAAGAGAACTGCGTTGGAGAGAAGCACGAGCATGATGCGGAACTGGACGGGCTTGTCGATGACGGCGCGGTCGCGGCCGTCTGCCAAGGGCCGGGGAGCGAGAAGCAGCGAGGCCAGAGCTATGGCGACCGGCACAAAGAGGTTCATGTGCGCGGTCAGGTGCAGGATGCGATGGCCGAATGCTGCCAGAATCCGGACCGGGGCGAGGGTGGACTCGGCGTTGTAGCGAACGAACTCGGGATTGCCGAAGAAGAAGCCGGTCCGGGAGTAATGGTAGGCGTACCAACCGGCGAGCGGAAGAACGCAGGCTGAGAGCCAGGCAGCCTCGCGACCCAGGCGCTTGCGCGCGCGCCGGCGGGTGAGATAACTCTCAACCAGGCACACGGCCGCGAGCGTGACCGGAATGACAATGGCCGTCTCTTTCGATAGCGCCGCGGCGGAAAACCAGAACGCAGCAGCCCTGGGATTGCGGCCTCGCGCGGGCAGCGCGTAGACCATGCCCCAGATGGAACAGGCCGCGGCAAAGATATCGGCGTGGGCGAGCGAGCTTTGCGCAAACCAGATGGGGTAGAGGCCGGTAAGAACCACGGTCCAGAAAGCGACGGAAGCTGCGCCCACTACGCGCTTGGCCAGACGCCAGACGCCGAGCAGGCCGAGCGCGGCAACCATGAGCACGGCTTCGCGGGTGACCTCAGGATAGAAGCCTGAAAGCTTCCACCACAGGGCGAGATAGATGCTGGGCAGCGGAGGATGTGCGTTGGTGAGCGTAGTGTGGGGAATAAGCGAGCCGGTGCGGAAGAAGTCCCAGGCGGCGGGGATGTAGTAGCCGGCTTCGTCCCAGTAGTAGGGAACGCGCAGCAGCCCGAAGTGGCTGGCGTAGAGCGCCGCAAAGATCACGGGAAAGATCATCCACAGCGGAAGGGGTGCGTCGGGCCGTGGATTGAAGATGCGTTTCAAACGCAAGCGGCTTGCTCCTTGAAGACCAGCTTTCAGCTATCAGCTCTCAGCTTTCAGCTCGTCGTGCTGAAGCAAAAGATCGTGCGTTCCAGTCAAACTCCGGTCATGGAACAACACCAGCTGAAAGCTGAGGGCTGATGGCTGAAAGCTAGTTGACCGGCCCGCGCGGAAAACTCTGATTCTGCGGCTCCAGGTTGAGCTCGCCGAACGCCTGCTCGTATTGGGCGAGGTTCTGGCCGAGGATGTTCCACAGGGCCTTGGCTTGCTGGGGGCTCAGAAAGACGGCCTGATGGTTGCGGATGGTCACCTGGTCGGGGCTCTCGCTCGAAGCCAGGCCAAAGGTGAGCTGGAAGTCCCAGACGCTGACGCGCACTTGCACGCTGTTGGCGTAGGACTCGCGGTAGTCGGCAGTCTGGGAGAGATTCAGTTGGGGCTGTTGCGGTGCGGGACTCATGAGGACAGATTACGCCATAAGGCAGCTCTCAGCCTTCAGTTAGCCTGTCGTACTCACTCGCCGAGACGCGTCACGATGAGCTGAAGGCTGAAAGCTGAGAGCTGACAGCTAGCGATCTGCGTTTCGCAGATCGCCAGCCAGCGGGCACCCTTCGCACTTCGCTATACGGCCGCAATGCGCCTTGCCGACGGCTACTGTGAGAGCGTGGAACTCGTTGAACAACGCGGCGTGATTCCGGGCGGGGTCGGCAGAGAAAGCGCGGCGGGTGAGGTCGGTGAGCGCGTCATAGGGAATATGCTTGCGGCCGGGCTCAATTGCGATCAGTCCGTGCCGCTCGACGATGCGGCGCAAGTACTCATCCGCAAGCGGAACCGCATGGCCCAGGGCGTAGAGCAGAATCGCGTCAGCCGTCTCAGGACCCACGCCGGGCAGATCCAGAAGCCGGTTGCGAAGCGCAGAAGTTGGAGTGGCCGCAAGCCTTTCGAGCGAGCCGCCGAACTCCTCTTCGACCATGGCGACGAATGCCTTGAGCGCCGGGGCTTTGCGCGTGAAGAATCCCGAGGGCTGGATGAGCCGGCGCAGCTTTGCGAGCGGAAGGTCACGCAGGCCTGCGAGCGTGAGCGCTCCAGCGTTGCGCAGGTTTTCGAGCGAGCGCTGGACGGCCTTCCAGGCGGTGTTCTGGGTAAGGTACGCGCCCAGGATGACCTCGAACGGCGTCTTCGCCGGCCACCAGTGCTGGGGGCCGTATGCATCGAACAGATGGTCGTGCAAGCGGCGCAGCCGTCGCGCAGGATCGGGCAGGCGCTTCACTTGAGTTCCTTGCTGTCTACCGCGCCAGGCGGGTTCTTAAGTTGGAGCTTCCACTCCAGCACCTTGGCGCGGGCGGCCGCGGCCTCAGCCTGCGGAATGTGGCCGGCATGTTGCAACGAAATCGAGAGCGCCGCGTGGGCCAGCGGGTCGCCGGGAGTGAGCGCCGTGAGTGCGAGCGCAGCCGCGATGGCTTGCTCGAGCCGGCCTGCACGCCCAAGTGCGCGCACCAGCCCGTGATGCGCCTCGATGTGCGTGGGATCGGCCTCGATGGCGGCGCGAAATGCCTGCGCGGCCTCAGCCGCCTCGCCGGCTGCGAGCAGTTCGAGGCCGCGTTCCGAGAGGGCGTCGGCGGTGGGTGTGTCGGGGGGCGTCACGTTTAACCTTAGGATAAGGGACTGAGGGACTGAGGAGACGCGCATGAAGAGTCATACCGAATACCTGGTATTTGAAACGCGCAAGCGGCGGGAGATGGTGCATATCACCGACGAGGTGGAGCAGATTGTGCGGCGCAGCGGCGTGAAAGACGGGCTTTGTTTTGTCTCGCCCATGCACATTACGGCGGCCGTTTACGTGAACGATCTTGAGAGCGGGCTGATTGAGGACATCGGCAAATGGCTCGAGGAACTGGCTCCGGCGCGGCCTGACTACAAGCATCACCAGACCGGCGAAGACAACGGCGACGCGCATCTGAAGTCGCTGCTGCTGCACCATGAGACCACTCTGCCGGTGACCAACGGCACGCTCGACCTGGGTACCTGGCAGCGTGTGTTTTATGCGGAGTTCGACGGCCAGCGCCGCAAGCGGGTGATTGTGAAGGTGCTGGGGGTGGAGTAGTAGCAAGTCTTGCTGCTTGCCCCACCGGGCATATACTTCTCACTAATGCCTCGCAAATTCCATTCTTGCGCGCACTTTTTCGGTCTCGCGGCAACCATCCTTGTTGAAACCTGTGCGCTTGCATGTGCGGCTATCGGACAGACAGGAGCAGCCGGATCTCCTGAGGAGTGCACGGAATACGCATCCGTTCCATTGCCCGCAGAAGCGGAGGAAGCTCCTGTTCCAAAGTCGTTCCCGGCTTGCGCCTCTTACCGCTCCTATCGCGGGATCGGCCGCCCGGTGAATTACTCTCAGGCACGCGCGTGTGCCTGGCAGGAACGGCTAGCGCAGCAGGCCCGTCTCCGGCAAAACCAGGAGGAACCCACCGCGTGGGTCGTCGGCGGCTCGCTGATCCTCGCCGACATTTATTTCAACGGTGCCGGAGTCAAGCGCAACATCCCACTGGCCATGCGCTTTGCATGCGAATTCGAGGAGGGGACGGAGAAGTTTGCGCTCCCAGGGATCGCTAAGCCGAGCCGATCGCCTCGCGCAAACGAAGTTTTCGAATTCTGCGACTATGCTGCAACAACATTCACCATGAACTTCTGCAACGATTACGAACTCCAAATAAAGGATGATCGCAGAAGCCGCTACTACAACTCGCTCAAGTCTTCAATGAATGCAGAACAAAAGGGAGCTTTCGAAAAACTCCTCGCTGCCGTGCAGGCGTACATCAAGGCTCACGCGTCCGAGGTCGATCAAGGCGGCACCATCCGCGTTGTACGAACCATTGAATCACAGGACATACTCGAAGATCTGTTTCACACCGACCTAGTTCATTTCGAGAGCAGGAAATGGCCCGAGCTTTCCGGCAATCAAATTGCGGGCGTCGATGCCCTGTTGCATAGCGAATACGAGATGAAGCTCAAGCAGTTAATAGCGCAGCCACAGGAAGACATCGACGAAGGAGCTGTTTCTGCAGAAGATCTTTCGAGCGTGGAAGGCACATGGGAGGCCTACCGCGATGCATGGGTCGAATTTGCGCGTCTCCGGTATCCTGCAGCCATCACTGCCATTCGCGCTAAAATCACCTTCGACCGATACCGCCTGCTGAAGACGATCTCCATCTGGTAACCGGCGCCGAGTTGCTGCTTGCTGACTCGCTACTCATCCGTGATCTTGCGCCAAGCGCCGGTTTGGGACGGCGATGCAGCCTGCGCGGGTGTGGCGAAGTTGATCTTTGCGCGCGGCAAAACGACAAGATCGATGCGGCGGTTTTCGGCGCGGCCCTCGGGCGTTTCGTTCGTTGCCACGGGATGAAACTCGGCGTATCCGGCAGCCGAGACGCGATCGGGCGCAATGAGTTTCCGGTCGAGGATCAGGCGCGCAATGCGCGTGGCGCGCGCCGAAGACAGCTCCCAGTTCGAATCGAACTCGCCGTTATGAATGGGAATGTTGTCGGTGTGCCCCTCGATGCGCAGGTCGTAGGGCGTGGCGCCCAGGCGCGCGGCAATCTGGCGCAGAGTGGGCAGGGTATCGGGCTTGGGCGTGGCCGAGCCTGAGGCGAAGAATCCCGCTTCGCGCAGGCTGATCACCAGCCCGTCGCGACCCATTTTGACAGAAACCGTGTGCGTCGCTACCTGGTCGGAGAGCGCTTGGGTCAAATCGCGGCGGATGCGCTCGAGATCGTCTTTGACGGCGGCGGGAGAAAGCACATCCTCGCCCATCACAATATTCATGGGCACAATGGGGTGGTCGGTGCTGGCTGCGGCGCCGGCCCTGTCTGACGGCTTGCGCATGGCGTCGGGAAAGATGCCCAGCGAGCGGAAGGCCGCATCGATGGCTGACGAGATCTCCACCTGCTTCTTCTGGTCCGCCTTGGCGCTGGCATAAAGCACCACGAAGAAGGCAAACATCAGGGTGATGAAGTCGGCGTAAGAGACCAGCCATCGGTCGTGGCTCACCCGGCTGCGGTGCGCGCGCGCTCTCATGCAGCGCGCTCCTGCTTTTCGAGTGTCAGTTCGTCGACGAAACCGGCCAGCTTGATCTCGAGCATGCGCGGATTGAGGCCTTCGAGGATGGAGATCACGCCTTCGAGCATCATCTCGCGGCGGCGTTGGCGCTCGCGGATGCGCAGGCGCATCTTGCCGGCGAAGGGCAGGAAGAAGAGATTGGCAATGCCCACGCCGTAGATGGTGGCTACAAATGCCACGGCAATACCGCGGCCCACCTCCTGCATATTGTCGAGATGGTGCATCACCTGGATAAGGCCCAGTACGGCGCCAAGGATGCCGATGGTGGGCGAGAAGCCGCCGGCCGATTCAAAGACCGCCGGCAGCCGCTCCTCGTCTTCGGCGATCGAGTCGAGACTGACGTGCATGATCTTGCGCAGCTCGGCGGGCTCGGTGCCGTCGACTGCCAGCATCAGGGTCTGCTTCAGGAAGGGATCCTGGATGGCTTGCAGATCGGCGTCGAGCGAGACCACGCCCTGGCGGCGGGCCTTGTTGGCAAAGGAGACAAGCAGTTTGATGATTTCCCCTTCCTGCTTGCGCGGCGCGGCAAAGATGTGGCCCATGCTGCGAAACGCGGCGAAGACGGTGCCAAGGGGAAACTGCAGCAGGACTGCGCCCAGCGTGCCGCCAAATACGATGAGAGCCGCGGTGGGCTGCAGAATCTGGCCCAGGTTGCCGCCTTCGATCAGAAGACCGGTGACGATGCCGGCGACCGCCAGCAGAACTCCACCAATGCTCGCCTTATCCATAGACTGCACCTCGGCCCAAGCGGCAGATGCGGGGTAGAATGCTTCGCGGCGCTTATCCTTCCCGGTCCTCGGAGTACTTTTTTGCGGGTGGGCGCCGGGAATCGGCAACGTCGAAGCTGGCCAGGGCCGCAACACGCTCGATGTCGTCGAAGTGGTTCATACGCCGGGCCACCGCGGCCAGCAGCCGCGCGCGATACTCGAGCACCCGCTCGATGACCTCGCCGATCGCCTCGCGCACAATCAGTTTTTCTCCATTGATAAGAGTGAGCATGGTGTCGGGCGAAGCTTCAGCGGTCTTGATCAGGTCGCTGTTGACCACCATCGCGCTGCCATTCAGGCGAGTCAATTCGATCATGGCCGTGAACTCCTTTGCGGGGTTTATCGGCGGGCGGGAGCAAAAGTTAAAAAATTAAAATCCGGCCAGCAAAAGTGTCCTGCCAGGGACACTCGGCACAGGTGGGTAAAGTCCAAAAGGCGAACGCCGAAGAACGGGCCAGATGCGACGGTTCCTAACCGAGAGAAGCAACCCATCGACTTATAAAGGGAAGCGCATCCGGAAATGGGCCGCAAATCACCGCATCCAACAAGGAGAACCCCATGTCCCTGGGTGTCTTGAATAACCTCTCCGCGGTGTATGCGGAGAACAACCTAAACAGCACAGACAGCAGCCTGTCAAAGACGCTCCAGCAACTGTCTTCAGGTTCGCGCATCAACTCCGGGGCTGACGACGCGGCCGGACTATCGCTGGTCAATGGCCTTGAAGCCAACCAGACAGCTTTGGCGCAGTCTGAGACCAACGCGACTGAAGGCGTAGGTCTGCTGCAGGTTGCCGATGGCGCGCTTTCGCAGGTCACCAGCCTGCTCAACCGTGCCGTTACGCTGGCCACCGAAGTCTCGAACGGCACGTTGAACAGCTCACAGGATGCGGCAGCCAACCAGGAGTATCAGTCGATCCTTTCCGAGATCAACAACATCGGCAACACCACAACCTACAACCAGAACCAGGTCTTCAACGGCGCCGCAGCAGGAGTAGCCATCTACACGGGCGATTCGTCTACGCAAAGCGCTTCAATTGACGACCTGTACTTTGCCAAAATGAGCTCGGCCGACGTAGGCGATGCCGGAGGCACGGTGCAGCAGAGCTCTGCTGGCCAGTTTGTCGACCTGTCACTGGACACGGCTGGCGCTCTGACCACGGCAGCCACCCTCGGCGACGCCACCACAGGTTCACTCGACTTCACTATCAAGAACGCCGACGGGACCACGAGCACCATCACCACCAATGCCGGAATCAAAGTCAGCGCGTTGATCCAGCAGATCAATGAGGATGGCATCCCCGGTGTCACCGCCAGCTTTACAACTGCCGGCGCGGCGGGAATCCTGCCGGCCACGGCCGCATCCGGCGACACCGGCATCCTGCTCACCAACTCCAATCCCAATGTGACGATCGCTCTTGATGCGACCCCGCTTGCGGATACGCCGACCACCGCAACCACCGCCATCGACGCTTCAAAGGTGGCGACCAACACCATTGAGTATGTTGCCAATGCCAATGGCGACACGACTGCCAATCTGGCCGCCACCAACCTGACCACGCAGGGCAACGCAGAGTCAGCTCTGACGTCACTGAACGGCGCGATTGCCGACGTGGCCGCGCAGGACGGATACATCGGCGCTCAGATCAACACTCTGAATGCGGTCAGCTCGGTGATGAGCACGCAGCAGGAGAACATCGAGGCGGCGCAGAACGCGGTGCAGGCCACCGACTATGCCGCGGCCAGTTCGAACATGTCGAAGTACGAAATCCTGAGCCAGACCGGCATCGCGGCTCTTGCGCAGGCCAACTCCAGCCAGCAGGAAGTGCTGAAGCTGTTGCAGTAAACCAGGCGGCTCGACGGCTTTTCCGCCGCCGGGCTGGCTCCAAACCGAAACCCCCGGCGTGGATTGTGTGGCGCCGGGGCACAACAGACCGCCGGTTGGCGCATACCGGAACAGGGCGTCCGCGAGGATGCCCTGTTCTGCGTCTAGACCCCCTGGCGAACCCTCATGAGCCGTTTCCAATCCCCTAATTGCACATCTGGCTCAAAGGCTGCTTCAGGCTTCGAGGGAGGCTGCAATGGGCACAGTGGGGCTGAGCTTCGGCTCGCCGACCAGCGGCCAGGGCTTCGACGTAAGCGCGACGGTCGCAGAGATCGTTGCCAATCTCCAGAACGTCGAAACGCCGTGGAAGAACCAGTTGAGCTCGCTCGAGAGCCAGGACACGGTCATCTCCAATCTGGGCTCGCTGGTTTCGAACCTGTCGAACGATATTAGCTCGCTGACCGATTTCAACGGGATCCTGGCGCAGAAAACCGGTTCCAGCTCGAACAACAATGTTCTGGAGCTGACTTCGGCCACGTCTTCGGCGGTTGCCGGCACGCACACCGTGACGGTGAACAGCCTGGCGCAAACCTCGAGCGGGTATCTTGCCGAAATTGCCAATGCCTCCGATACGCTCTCGGGATCGATCACCCTGCAGGTGGGCTCGAGCGGCACGGCGCAGACCTTCACCCTCGACTCCTCAGACAACACACTCTCCGGGCTAGCGGCGGCCATCAATCAATCCGATGTGGGAATCGATGCCAGCGTGCTGACCGACGCAACCGGTTCGCGGCTGAGCCTGGTTTCGGGCACATCGGGCGCCAACGGAAACATCGTGGTCTCGTCGAATTCCATCACCGACACAAGCAGCGGCACGGGCGCAACCCTGGACTACAACTCGGCGGTGACCGGCACGAACGCCGGCCTGACCGTGGACGGCGTCGATCTTGCGAGCGCTTCCAACACGGTCACGAACCTGATACCAGGCGTGACCTTTCAATTGCTATCCACATCTTCCGATCCGGTGCAGGTCGTCATCGGCAACGACAACACCGACGTGGAGAGCACGGTGAACCAGTTTGTGAGCGACTACAACTCGCTCATCAGCGCCATCAACACGCAGGAGGGCGACACCAGCTCGGGAACGGCCGAGCCCCTCTTCGGCTCGCCGACGCTTACGCTGCTGCAGGAGCAGCTTTTGGGCAGCGTGAACACTGAGAACCCGAACGGCTACCTGGATGCAATCACCAACGCAAGCGACACGCTCTCCGGCTCGATCAACATCCAGGTCGGCAGCGGCACGGCGCAGACCATCGATGTGCCCTCGTCGAACAGCACCCTGGCCGGTCTGGCCGCGGCCATCAACTCGGCAAACATCGGCGTCACGGCCAATGTGGCGACCGGTTCCACCGGCTCGCAGCTTGAGTTTGTTTCCGGTACCTCCGGATCATCCGGCGCGCTTACCGTTACATCGAACATCACCGACACAACCACTAACGCCGCCCTCAACTACAACAGCGGCGACACCGACATCAACAGCTTGACCAGCCTGGGCATCAGCGTGAATGACGACGGCACGCTGACCTTCGACTCCAGCTCGCTCGATACCGTGCTCAACACCGACTACAACAGCGTGGTCGGCTTCTTTCAGAACGCGAACAGCTGGGGACAGGACTTTTCAAACATACTGACCGACGCGGGCACCAGTTCTTCAACAGGCATTCTGAAGCTGGCGCAGAACGCCAACAGCACCACCGAATCTACGCTGAACGCCGAAATCTCGAAAGAGAACAGCCTGATCTCGGCCGAGCAGTCGAGCCTGACCGCAGAATTGAACAGCGCCAACGAGATCATGCAGCAACTGCCGAGCGAGCTGAACGGAATGAACGAGCTCTATTCGGCAATCACCGGATACCAGCAGAACACCAATGGTTAGGAGCCAAGGGAAATGGGAAGTTACCGGCAACACGCACTGGACGGCGCCTCGGCCGTGGACCTGGTGGTCGCGCTTTACGACGGAATCGTGCGCTTTCTGTACGAGGCGATGCGCGCCGTTGACCGCGGCGACGCCGAAGGACGCAGGGCCGCGGTAAAACGCGCGCTGGACATCGTGATTCACCTGCAGGCGCGCCTGCGCATGGATGTGGGAGGAGAACCGGCAAGGGCGCTGGGCGAGTTTTACGCCGCAATCTTTGCGCAGATTCTGCAGGCTTCGCAGTCGGCATCGAATCCGCGCTTCTCGCACGCCATCGATTGCGTGAAGAATGTGCGCGAGGCATGGCGGCAGGTAGCGCGCGATCCCGGCGCAAACATGGGTGCGCTGCGGCTGGCGCAGAGCGGCGCTCTGGTGTCTGTTGAAGGAGAAGGTCCGGGCTCCGCGCCGTTCAAGCCTGTGAACTGGACGGTGTGAGATTGCTGACTCGCCGGCTTGCCGCCTTGCTGTCTTGATGACTTGCTATTACCCCGCTACCGTCAGCTCTTCTTCAAGCTGCTGCTTCTGGTAGAGGCTGGCGTAGTAGCCGTCGCGCGCCAGCAGCTCGTCGTGCGTGCCCAGTTCCACGACGCGCCCGCGATTGAGCACAGCGATCTGGTCGGCGTTGCGCACCGTGGAGACGCGGTGCGAGATGAGAATCGTAGTGGCGGTGGCCGCGTAATCGCGCAGTCCACCCAGAATGCGCTCCTCCGTGTAGGTATCCACGCTGGCCAGCGCATCGTCGAGAACAAGGATCGCGGGGCGGCGCAGGAGCGCGCGGGCAATGGCCGAGCGCTGCTTCTGCCCTCCTGAAAGCGTGACGCCGCGCTCGCCCACCATGGTTTCGAATCCCTGCGGAAACTCCTCGAACTCCTGGCGGATGTGGGCAGCCTCGGCGGCGCGCAGAAGTTCGTCGGCAGTGGCGTGCGGCGCGCCAAACGCCAGGTTCTCGCGGATGGTCTCGCTGAAGAGAAACGTCTCCTGTGGAACCATGCCGATGTTGTGACGCAGCACGGCGAGCGGGTAATCGGTCACCGGGCGGCTATCGATGAGGAGAGTGCCTTCAGGCGCGTCGTAAAGCCGCGGAATCAGGTTGACCAGCGTGGTTTTTCCCGAGCCGGTCGGGCCCACGATGGCCAGGCTCGAGCCGGCCGGGATTTTCAGCGAAATGTTGTGCAGCACCGGCGTCTCGCCGTAGCTGAAGTTGAGATTGCGGAATTCGATATCCCCATTAAGCCTGTGCTCTTCTCCAAAAGGTAAGACACCGGGCCTGTCGGCGATGGCGGGAGTGGCCACCATCAGTTCATGGATGCGCTTGACCGATGCGGTGCCGCGCTGGAAGATGTTCACCACCCAGCCTACCGCGATGATGGGCCAGATGAGCTGCAGCATGTAGGTGTTGAAGCCGATGAAGTCGCCCACCGAGATCTGGTGCTGAATCACGAGGTGGCCGCCCACCAGCAGCGTAATCACCATCGAGATGCCGAGGATGAATTCGAGCGTGGGCCACAGCATGCCCATCAGCTGCACCAGCCTGAGGGCGCGCGCGATGTACTCGCGATTCAGCCGTTCGAAGCGCCCGATCTCAGACTTCTCGCGCGCGAAGGCGCGGATGAGCCGCACGCCGGAGTAGTTTTCCTGCGCCTGCGCCGAAATATCGGAGAAGCTGGCCTGAATGCGCTCGAAGCGGGCGTGGATGAGGCTGCCGAAGTACTGCACCAGGATGCTGGCGATGGGCATGGGAGCCAGCGCCACCAGCGTGAGGTAGGGACTATAGTGCAACAGGTAGAACAGCGCAAACAGGCTCAGGAAGATGGTGTTCGCGCTGTACATCAGGCCCGGACCCAGCAGCATGCGCACTGCGTTCAAGTCGTTGGTCATGCGGGCCATCAGGTCGCCGGTGCGGTAGCGCTGGTAGAAGCCCGTATCCTGCGCCTCGAGCTTAAGGAACAGCTCGTTGCGGATGTCGAACTCGATTTCCCGCGAGATGCCGATGAGGATCCAGCGCTGCGCGTAGAGAAAGATTCCTTTGCCGAGCGCGATGGCAACAATGAGGCCGGCAAAGAAAAAAATGCGCTGGTGGGTCGTGCCCTTGGCGATGGTGTCGATCGCACTGCCCAGCACGCGCGGAAACTGCACCCCGATGATGTTGGTCGCGACGCAGGCCAGCGTGCCCCACAGGTAGCCCCAGCGGTAGCGGCGCATGTATTTAAAGAGCGGGACCAGGTCGCGAAGCATATTTCTTATTGTATCGATGCGCCCAAATCGGCGAAGACGCGCAATTTGTTTCCGGTCGGCCGATACCGCCGCCTTACGTCGGCGTTCTCAGCAGCAGGTACCCGCCCACCAGCCCGAACAGAATGTCGGACGACCAGGCAGCCATCGCCGCAGGCAGATAATTCACGTAGCCCATGGCGCCAAAGAGGCCGTCGACCACCCAAAACGCCAGCGCAACGCCGATAGCCACGGCGATTCCGCTGAGCGATCCGCGCCGGCCCATGGAGAGCGCAAAGGGGATGGCCAGCACCGCCATCACCACGGCTACGAGCGGGTAGGCAAGCTTGTGCCACAACGCCACGCGCAGGCGCATGGTGTCGAATCCGCTCTGCTGCAGATCGCGCACGTAACGGTCAAGCTGCGCAAAATTCATCTCCTGCGACTGCAGGTCTTCTTTCTCGAAGTAGTCGGGCGGCTCGTGCACCTCGGCCAACGTAGTGGAAAGAAAGGTGCGGTACTCGCTCACGTTTGCGCCGTCAATGTCGCGCACCCAACCGTTCTCGAACTTCCACGCGTCCCGGTCGCCATCCCACACGGCCCGGCCGGCAAAGATGCGCCGCGTAAGCGCAAAGGTGGAGGGGTCGAACTCGAAGACCGAGAGATTGGCAAACTCGTTGCGATTGGGATCGAAGAACTGGTAGTAAAAGATGCGCGCCGGCTCGCCGGGCCTGGGTTGGCCGAAGATCCACTTCTGCTCGGGATGCAGATAGGTTTGCGGCGGGCGGCCTTTGATGACGTTGCGCAGCGCCTCCTGCCTGCGGTTGGCCTGGGGAAGATAGTACTGGTCGAAGAGAAACAGGCTGATGGAGAGGATGGCGGCGATGGAGACGATGGGAACCACCAGCCGGTAAAGGCTGATGCCGGTGGCCTTCATGGCCACGATCTCGCTGTTGCGGTTGAGCACGCCGAAGACCACCAGCGCCGCAATCAGCACCGCGAGCGGCGCGATCTGGTAGAGCATGCTGGGCGTGAGATTAACCAGATAGTCGCCGACCGTGACCAGCGAGATGCGATTGCGGATGATATCGCCGATCAGATCGAAGAAGGTGAAGATGATCATGAGCAGGACGAAGGCCGCCAGCACCAGCAGAAACATGAATACGAATTCACGAACCACGTATTCGTCGAGGATGCGGGGAAACGCGTGGCGACTGCGCGCGTGAGCGGCTGTGGCACGCGGCTGGAAGCGATCGAGCAAACCGCCAAATGCCGAACCGTTGTCCGAGCCGTTTCCCGTGCCGTTGGTCTGGGGCTGCGGCTTCAAGGTTAAGCGCGGTATGTGCGCCGCTAAACCCGAGATGGCGGCGAGCAATCGACCGCCGGTGGCCATCTGCCACAGCAGTAAAGAGCCGGCCGCGGCAAACAGGAGGTTGGCCGACCACACGGCTACAAAAACGGGAAGTTTGCCCTGGCGGCCCAGCGCAATGCCGACGGATGAGAGGAAGTAATAAACAAAGACCAGCAGGATGGTGAAGATCCAGCCCGAGCTGCGGCCGCCGCGGCGCGAAGCCGCGCCCAGCGGAACGCCGACCAGCATCAGCACCATGCAGGCAGTGGGAAATGCGAACCGGTTGTGCAGTTCGATCAGGAATCGCTGCGGATCGGGGCCATGAACACGGTCGAGCAACGCTCCCATGGGCATTGCATAGATGGCCGTATCCATGCGGCCCAAGTGCACGTCGCTCGTCTGGCTAAGCGAAAGCGGTAAGTCGGTGGTCACAAAGGTTGAGATGTTGTACTGTGTTGCCTCGCCGGGAACGGTTTCGTGGCGCGAGCCATCGCGCAGTCGCATCATCAGTTCCTGGCTGCCGTCGTTCACCACGGTCGCAGTCGCAGCGGTGGTGACGATGGGGTTGGCCGGATCGCTAACGTCGGCCATAAACACCTGGTCCCAGTTCGAGGGTCCGGCGCCGGAGTGCACGTTCTGCACGTAGAGCACAAAGTTCTTGAAGTCTTCGTAGAAGACGCGCGGCTGAATCTCGTAGGAGGCCTGCGAGGTTTCCAGAGCCTGCTCCATCTTGAGGATGGCCTGGTTGGCGCGCGGCGCAAGATAAAGCGTATTGGCCAAACCCAGCAAAGTTCCCGAAACTGCCACGATGGCCGAGACGCGCACAAAGTAGCCAATGCCCAGTCCGGAGGCGCGCATGGCGATGATTTCGCTGTCGGAGGCCATGCGGCTCAAACCCAGCAGCACGCCGACCAGCACCGACATGGGAATTGTGTACTTGAGCAGATTCGGCAGCGTGAAGAGAAAGATCTCAAAGACATCGGAGAGCGTTGAGCTGTTGCGTACCACGACTTCCAATATGTGCGGAAGCTGCGGCATGAAGAGGACGAACGTGAAGAGCGCGCACCCGATGAAGGTGTGGGAGAGAATCTCGCCGAGGATGTAGCGGGTGAGGATGCGCACTGCGGGCTCGTGATCTCAGTTTAACGCGTGGCCAGGGCTGATGCTGCCGCCGGCCGCCAGCCTCTCAGCCGCAAGCTGTTCGACAGCACGCAGATGGAACTGAGCGCCATGGCTGCCGACGCCAGCCAGGGCGTGAACAGAATGTGGAATGCCGGATAAAGCAGCCCCGCCGCGATGGGAATGCCGAGCACGTTGTAGCCGGCCGCCCAGAAGAGATTCTGGCGCATGATGCGCACGGTTGCGCGAGCCAGGTCAATGGATGCGGGGATAAGCGCGGGTTGCGCGCGCAGCAGGAGCACGTCGCCGGCCTCCTGCGCCAGATCGGCGCCCGAGCCCATGGCGATGCCGGCATCGGCCTGCGCAAGAGCGGCAGCGTCGTTGATGCCGTCGCCCACCATGGCCACCCGCAGGCCGGATTTCTGAAGTTCGCGAATGCGTGCCAGTTTGCCGGCTGGATCAAGGCCGGCCTCCACTTCCCTGAAGCCCGCAGCGTCGGCGATGGGCGCAGCCGCAGCGGCCGAGTCGCCGGTAAGCATCAACACGCGTTGCCCTGAGCGGCGCAGCGCGGCCACGGCCTCAGCCGCGCCGGGGCGTAATGCGTCTCGCGCATCGAAGTACGCCGCCGGCTTCGAGTCAATCGCCATCCACAGCCGCGTGACCCCCGGCTCCGGCGTCGGAACTCCCGCCGGCATTGCCACCAAAAACTCCGCAAACAGCGCTTCATTGCCGAGTAGAACCTCATGGTCTTCAACCCGCGCCGAGAGTCCCCGGCCGGGCAGCACCTGTACCTCTTGAGCCGGCTCCCATGCAACTCCGGTGCTCCGCGCAAACTCAGTAACCGCATGCGCCAGCGGATGATTCGATCGCTCTTCCGCGGCAGCGGCGAGACGCAGCAGTCCTAGCTCTCCGGTCACCTCCTTTCCCTTTTTATCCGCCGTCTCAGTCCCTACGTCCCCGGTCCCTAGTCCCTGCATCTTCTCAAGCACCGGCCTTCCCACAGAGACCGTTCCTGTCTTGTCGAGAACGATTGCATCCAGATGCGCGAGCCGCTCCAGCGCTTCCCCGCCCTTGAACAAAACGCCGAGTTGCGCGCCGCGCCCCACTGCAACCGTGAGTGCAGCAGGCACGGCCAGCCCCATGGCGCACGGGCATGCCACCACCAGCACAGCAACGGTGTTGGCAAGCGCCATTGAAATCGATCTTGTAGCAACGAGCCAGGCAATGCAGGTAACGAGCGCCAGCACCAGCACAACGGGAACGAAGACGGCGCTGGCCCGGTCAGCCAGCCGCTCCATGGGCGCGCGCGAGCGCTGCGCCTGCTCCACCATGCGCGTGATCTGCGAGAGAACGGTATCTTCTCCCAGCGACTCGGCGCGGCACACTACCGCACCCTCGTAGTTGATCGAGCCGGCCAGCACGCGCCCGCCTGCCTCGCGCGCAATCGGCGTGGATTCGCCGGTCAGCATCGACTCGTCCACCGTGGTCCGGCCCTCAACGATCGTGCCGTCTACCGGGACCCGCTCGCCGGGCAGAACAACAATCCTGTCGCCGGGGCGGATCTCCTCGAGCGGCGTCTCAACCTCGATGCCATCGACGATGCGCCGCGCCGTCACCGGGCGCAAACGCGAAAGCGATTCGAGCGCGCTCAGTGCGCGCCGCTTGGCGTTTGCTTCCAGCGTTTTACCCAACAAGAGAAAGCCGAGAATCAGTAGGACCGCATCGAAATAGACCGCGTGGCCAGGTGCGGGCGCAATGGTTGCGTAAGCCGAGTAGACAAAAGCCACCGAAGTGCCCAGCGCAACCAGAGTGTTCATGTTGGTGGCGCCGTGGCGCAGCGCGCGGATCGCGCTCGCATAGATGGTGCGCCCCGCCCATGCAAGAACAACGGCCGTGAGGATCAGCAGCGACCAGCGCAGAGCAGCGGACGGAATCGCGTAGAGCCAAGGCACAAGTCTCATCAGCACGTGGTCGGCCGCGCCCATTTCGGTACCTAGCGGCATCGCCAGCAGCATGGCTGCGGCGCCTGAGGCAATCGTCACCCATGCTTTCCGTGCAGCGTTTTTCTCTTCGCCGCGTTCGGTTGAATCTGAGTCTGCCTCGCCCGCGCGCGGCAGCACGGCGTCATAACCCGCGCCGCGAATAGCGGCAACAAGCTGCTCGGGCCTGGCGACTGCGGGATTGAAGACCACGTTGGCCCGATGCGCCATCAGGTCGACGCGCGCCGAATCAACTCCGGCCGTCGCGCGCAACGCTTCTTCCACGTGATGCTGGCAGGCCGCGCAGGTCATGCCCAGCACCGGCAGATCGAGCGATTCTGTTGCGGTCGAAGCCAATTCGGTCTCTTAATTCACCTGGGGCTGATCAACGCGCGCCGCGTAGCCGGCGCGCGCGAGGGCCGCAATAGCCTGGTCAACATCGGCCGGCTCGCTGCTTGAAACAAACCTGGCCGCGCCCACGCGCACTTCCTTCACTTCGATTCCCGGCGTTGAGGCAAGCGCCTGGCTCACCCGGCGGACACAAGATCCGCAATGCATTCCATCTATTTGCAACGTAACTTCCGCCATCTCCGGGCCCTCCGGCTCAAACCTTCTTCCTTATCGATGATAGCGGCCACGATTGGGATTCGCGCGGAGTCTCCGCTTGCGGTACAGCGCAATTGCTTGAACGGAATGAAACCCCTGGAGCATTGGTTTTGAAAGGGCACGGCTTCAGCCGTGCCGAGCAAGAACCCAAGATGGCCCGGCTTTAGCCGCTGAGGGGCGACTTTCTCGTACAAGAGACTTCCCTCAGGGGCTGAAGCCCAACGAGATTCAAGCTCAAAGCATTGGCACGGCTGAAGCCGTGCCCTTTCAAAACCGCGATGTGAGATTCCTTCTTTTAGGTGGCGATCCCGCTTGCGGTACACAACGTGCAGCGAACTATCGTTATTTCATGCAACGAGAGTTTCCTCAAGCGCCGCTCATGGGGGTGGGCGCGGTGATTGTGCGGGATGGCCGGGTGTTACTCGTCCGGCGCGGACGCGACCCTATGAAAGGGCACTGGACCCTGCCCGGAGGCGTGCTTGAAGTTGGCGAATCGCTGGCCCAGGGCGTAGCCCGCGAAGTGCGCGAAGAGACGGGCCTCGATGTGGAGGTGCTGGAACTGGTGGAACTGCTCGACCGTATTCATCGCGAAGACGGCCGCGTGCGCTTCCACTACGTGATTGCCGATTATCTCTGCCTAGTGAAGGGCGGCGAATTGCAGGCAGCTTCTGACGCGGATGCGGCGCGCTGGGTGGAACGGGCAGAGTGGAACAGCCACAGCGCGCTTTTGCTCGACCCCATCACCGCGCGCGTGATTGAAAAGGGATGGCAGATGGCGCAAACCCGTTAACATGAGGTCCGCAGAGGAAACAACAATGAAACTCGCAAGACGGATAATCTGGGTTGCATTTGCGCTGGCTATCTCCGCCGGCATCGGCTTTCTTCTGCGCCCGGTGAGTTACTTCAGCGGATCGATGTATCTGCGCGAGACGCTCGCGGGCGTCCACAAGGGGGATGTTTCGATCGACGGCATTCGCGTGCACTACCTGGTCACCGGCCCCGGGGACGGCAAACCCGTCGTGCTGATTCATGGCATGGGCGGACGCGCCGAAGACTGGCGCAACCTGGCGCCCCCGCTGGCGCGCGCCGGTTACCGCGTCTACATGCCCGACCTGCCCGGCTTCGGCCGCAGCGATCGGCCCGCCAGCTTCTCCTACTCGGTGCGCGACCAGGCGCATGTCGTCATCGGCTTCATGGACGCGATGCATCTCCAGCGCGTCGACCTGGGCGGCTGGTCGATGGGCGGATGGATAGTGCAGCTTGTGGCCAGCGAGATACCTGCGCGCATCGATCGTTTGATTCTCTTCGATTCCGCGGGACTTCACATCGACCCGGACTGGGATACGCGGCTCTTCACGCCATCGAACGCAACGGAGCTCGATGAGCTCGACGCTCTGCTCATGCCCAATCCGCCCAAGGTGCCGGGCTATGTGGCTCGCGACATTCTACGCGTCTCTCACCAGGGGGCCTGGGTGGTTCGGCGGGCAATGGCATCGATGCTCACCGGGCAGGACGCGACCGACACGTTGCTGCCAACGCTCAAGATGCCGGTACTCATCGTGTGGGGCGGCGTTGACCACATCACGCCGCTTGCGCAGGGCCAGGCGATGCTCAAGCTTATGCCGCATGCCGAGCTCGACGTCTTTCCCGGTTGCGGCCACCTTGCGCCGGTCGATTGCGCCAACCAGATCGCGCCCAAGTTGCTCGATTTCCTGAATCGGTAGACGCGGCCGGTCGCGTGGCGTTTGCGAGATCAGCTACGACAAGCGCGAAGACGCGGCACGTTGACCGCCGCAAAAACACGCGCCCCACACTGCGCATGGTGCTCCTGCCATGCTCAGCGCGGGGCGCCTGAGATCTTTCTGAGGGGTGGGAGGGCTACTTGGTGATTACGACGGTGAGGTTCATGTCGACGGGGATCTTCTGGTCGTCGATGCGGGCAGGGCGATAGTGCAGCTTGCTGACGGCTTCAACAACTTGCGAATCCCAGGCCGGGTTAATGCTCTTGGTCACCTGGATGTTCTCAGGCACGCCCTTCTCATCGACCACGAAGGAAACGCCAACCTGGGCATCGGCCGGAAGAAACGATCCGGCTGCTCCCTCGGGGGTGGTGAGAGTCAACTCGTTTTGAAGGAAGGGCCCGATTACGCCGGTGGTGATGCGCGGCGCCGGGGTTGTGGCAGCGGGTTCATCGGAAATCTTGCTGGCGAACGCCGCTGCGGGAAGGAGCAGGGATGAAAGCACGACAGTAGAAGCGATGATATTACGCATGTGAAACCTCCATGGCGACGATAGTCACCGTCATTAGGGTAGGAGAACTGCTAGACGATTGTCAACAATTTTTTTGAAGCAATTAGTTTTCAAATATTTATTCCTACGTAAATCAATGATTCCAATTGCGGCTCGTATCGCATCCTAAGTTTTCCACAGCTTTCTTTCGCCGCGAGGAAACCTTTTCGGCTGCGATGCATCCGCGCCTGCATTCAGGTGCAGTTCGGCTGTTTTCGGGAGATTTTCAAGTCCGGGAAAGCATCCACAGCGGATTAGGCGCCTGCCATCGGGCGCACGGCGTCAGGCACGTAGGATGGCGCGCCGGCTCATTGGGATGCGGCTTGACCCGATTCCGCCCGGGTCGCGCAATCGGCGGCAACGATGGCGAAAAGATCCTGGGGCGTGGGTGCGATTCGATCGGCATCGGCCCGCTCTTCCGCCGAGCCGTACCCCCAGCCGGCGGCCAGGCAGCGAAGGCTGTTTGCGTGCGCGGCCTCGATATCGAAGCTGCGGTCGCCGACCATCCACGCTTTGGCGGGATCGATCGCCTGCTCGCTGAGGATCTGCGCCAGCAGATCGGCCTTGGAGTGGCTGGTGTACTCAAGCTTGTCGCCATAGACGGCGGCAAAAAACTGTGCGAGGCCGAATTTCTCAAGGATGCGTATGGCAAAGTGCTCATGCTTCGAGGTGCACACGTAGAGCGGAAAGCCGGCCGCATTCAGATCGGCCAGCATCTCGCGCACGCCGGGATAGACCGAGTTGTTCGACCAGCCCTCGCGGTCGTAGCAGGCGCGATAGTCGCGCGCGAGCGCCTCACGTTCTTCTTCAGATCCGTCAGGCAACAGGTATGAAACCCACTCTTCTACCGGCGGCCCGATGAAGCGGTCGAGCGGTCCGGCAAAGTCCAAACCGCGCTCGTCGATTGCCTTGCGCAGGCAGCCCAGTATGCCGGGCTTCGAGTCGGTGAGTGTTCCATCGAGATCGAAGATCAGGGCTGGGTGGTGTCGATCCATGCTTTCAGTGTCGCAGAAACAAACGAGTGCCGGATTCAGATCATGTGCCGGAGATGAAGAAGGCGGGCAGAGATCGCTCGCGTCCGCCTTGAATCGATGCTGCTGAAGAGAAATCTACACCTCTACCGCCGGGTGGGCTGCGTAATGCAGCAGCACGGCCACCGCGCAACTCACCAATCGCGTTTCAGCCGAGTCGGCGCGGCTGGTGAGGATGGTGGGCACACGCGCGCCCAGCACGATGCCCGCGAGCTGCGCGCCGCCCAGATACTCAAGCTGCTTGGCGAGCATGTTGCCGCTCTCGAGATCGGGCACCACAAGAATATCGGCCTGGCCGGTGACCGGCGAAACCAGCTTCTTGATACTCGCTGCCTTGGCGCTCACGGCGGTGTCGAAGGCCAGCGGGCCGTCGAGGATTCCGCCCGTGATCTGGCCGCGATCAGCCATCTTGCAAAGCGCGGCGGCGTCGAGCGTCGACTTGATCTTGGGGTTCACGGTCTCAACGGCCGAGAGCAGGGCCACCTTGGGTTCGGGAATCCCCAGCGCATGAGCCAGGTCGATCGCATTCTGCACAATGTCGACCTTGTCTTCAAGCTCGGGCGTGATGTTGATGGCCGCGTCGGTAATCAGCAGGGTGCGCGCGTAGGCCGGTGTATCCATGATGAACACATGCGAGACGCGCCGCGTGGTGCGCAGGCCGGTGTCGCGCTGCATGGCTGGTTTCAAAAGTTCGTCGGTGTGCAGGCTGCCTTTCATTAATGCCTGCGCGTTGCCGGCGCGGCACATAACCACAGCCGCTGCAGCTGCCTGCGCTTCGGTCTCGGCCTCAACGATCTGATAGGGTTTGATGTCAATGCCAATCTTCGTTGCCAGGGCATTCATCGCCTCGCCGGGTCCGATAAGCGTTGGTTCGATCAACCCGGCTGTCGCAGCCTCAACCGCGCCGCGCAAGGCAACGTCAGAGAGCGGCCAAACCACTGCCGTGGTAATGGCCGGCAGAGCTTTGCAACGCTCTATGAAGTTGTGAAAGACGTGGTAGTCGGGTGGGTGGCCGACAAGCGGGTCAACGGCAACGGACTCTGCCAGCGGAGCCAGATCACTCATATGTGCGAATCCTCCCAGGCCTTTGGGGCGAATGCTTTCTCAGCCTCACGGAATTATTCTTACCCGTGCCAATGAATTCCCGTGTGAGGTGAGTCACACTGCGGTCGCAGGTATCGTTTTGCGGTATGCAGACAGACCGAGGCTCAATTCTTGAATTCGGCCGGTATACCGGATTAGGAATTGGTGTAGGGAGAGCCGATGCTCTCAAGTGCCGTTTTCCTCAAGCCGGGGCCCCCGGCGGCCACTGGCCGTAGGGGTGGAAGTAAACGGCACCTTGCACGCGGCTGAATTCCTTACGTGAATTCCTAATCCGGTCTAGAATGGCCCTGTCCGACCGGCGCTCGCGCGCTCCCTTCGGTTCGCATCTGAGCCTCGCGTTTCAGCGCAGCTTCGCGCCCTCCCGAGAGTGTGACTTGAGACCAACTCTTACAGCAATCGCATTCGTAATGCTCGCGCTGCCCGCAGTCGCCCAGCGAACCATAACCATTCCTCTGCCCGATGGCCGCGCATCCATCCAGGCCGACCTCTACGGAAACGGCAATCGCGGAATTGTGCTGGCGCACGGAGGGCGATTCGGCAAAGAGAGCTGGGCGCCGCAGGCGCAGATCCTTGCCCAAAGGGGATTCACCGTGCTGGCGGTTCAGTTTCGCGGCGACAAGAAGATCCCTGACGGTTCAACCAGCGCGGAAGGCGCATACGAAGACAACGCCGCCGATGTGCTCGCCGCTGTCCGTTATCTGCATTCAAAAGGCATGCGCAGCGTCTCGGCCATTGGCGCAAGCCTGGGCGGAGATGCGGTGGGCGATGCCGACGCGGCTACCGCTCCGGGCGAATTTGACCGCGTTGTTTTTCTGGGCTCCGAAGGCGGCTCTCACCCCGAAAAGCTTACAGGCCGCAAGCTATATCTCGTTGCCCGCGACGACGCGAACGCGGATGGCCCGCGCCTGCCGGGCATCGAGGCGCATTACGCGCAAGCCCCGCAACCGAAAAAGCTGATTGTGGTGAACGGATCGGCCCATGCCCAATACCTTTTCGGCACTCCCGAGGGGCCGCTCGTTATGAACGAGATTTTGGCGTTTGTAGCTCAGCCATAGCGGGTGAAATCTCGGCAGTGTTCCCGCCTGCCTTTGCGCCTCGAATCAGCAGCCAGTGGTGGAAGCCATCCACAATCGCCATCAGCGCCGCCTGGTTCATGTCGCTGCTTACGCCCGCGGTGATCCACGGATCGTATCCATCGGCGTGGAAGCTCACCGTCACGCGGACATGCGCTGCGGAGTCGTGCGCCGACACATCGAGAGCGGCAACCGTAAAAGTGCCCAGCCGCATCTCGGCCAGCGCCGGAAAAGGTTTCTCGAGTTCGAGCCGCAGTGCTCTGGTAAGAGCGTCGACGGGGCCGGCGCCTTCGGCGCGCGTCGTGGTCACTTTTGAGCCGGTCAGCATCAAGGTCATGAAGGCGATGGCATAGTGGTCGCCCACGTCGTCGCACTCGTCAAAGACGCGCCAGCTCCTTACGGTGAACCAATCGGGCAACGTTCCCAGCACCCTCATGCAGGCCAGCTTGAACGAGACCTCGCTGGCCGTGAATCCGCCGCCCTCGATCATCGCCTGGTTGGCGTCGAGCAACGTCTGCGCCTGCTTTGAGTTGAGCGGCACGCCAAGATCTTTCGACAGCAGAACGATGTTCGCGCGTCCCGACTGCCCGTTCACGCCGATCGTGGGAACCGCGCCCAGTTCCGCGGGATTGCACCACAGATAGGCGCCGGGATTCTTGTTCTCGCTCGAGCCGTGCATGCCCGCCCATGTGCCGAATGCGCCGGGCCCCACGATGGGCGCGCCGTGCGGCGGATCGAGAGCAAATGCGCCATAGGCCAAGTGCGCCAGGCTGGTGAGACCGGCCAGCGATTGCGGCGGAACAAACTCGGCCTCGCCGCGCACCTGCATGGCGCCGATCACTGTGGTCAGATTCACGTTGCCGCAGCGCTCGCCCGTGCCCAGCAGCGTGCCCTGCACGTGCATGGCTCCGGCCAGAATCGCCGCGCGCGTGTTGGCAACGCCAAAACCGCGATCGGTGTGGCCGTGGAAGCCAATGGCTGCCTGCGGGAAATCCCTCACCAGCCCGCCGATCGCTTCCTCCACTTCCTCTGGGCTCGAACCGCCGTTGGTGTCGCACACCACGATGCGGCTCACCTTTTGCCGCACGCACTGGCCGGCCATCGCGCGGAAGTAGTCACGGCTGCGTTTGGCAAGATCGGGATCGCACTGCGCGCCCATCTCGCGCCGGCCGCAATACGCGTCCATGCCGTGTTCCAGGTCGACTATCACTTCAAGACCGTTGGTGTGCAGGCACTCCACAGTCTCCCACGCCATCAGCAAATTCTCTTCAGCGGTGGTTTCGAGCGAGTGCGTCACATCCAGCAGGCGCGACTTGACCACCACCACCGCCACCGGAATGCGCTTGCGCTGATTGAGAATAAACCTGACATCGGGCCACTCTTCCACCTTCGTGCCGCGGCCACGCGTGCGGCCGAACAGCGCCAGCTTCATGCCTCCGGTGTCGATGCCGCTCACGGCGCTGCACAGATCGCTCACCAGCTTGTTGGCTCCGGCAAAGCCAATCTCGGCGTATTTGAAGCCGAAGGCCCCCATGTGCTCCAGCAGCATCGTCGCGTTGGGCACTGAGATTTCGAGGTTCGGCTGTTGCAGTCCGTCGCGAAGGCTGGTGTCGAACAGCTCAACTTTTCTGGTTACACTTTCGCCCATCTGTTTCCGCGTCCAATTCAATTGCGTTTCATTGGAGGTTGCCTGGCGGGAGATCCGTTAATTCATCATATCCCGATCGCGGCTGCGTGGCGCGAATACTTCTACTCCCTACTCCCTGCCTTTTCATCCCACCGCCGGCGCCACCGACGGCTCGCCCAGCGCCGGTACGCCTGTGCCATTCTCCTGGTCCTTGTACTGCAACTGGTAGAGCTTCCAGTAGAGTCCGCGTGCGGCGAGCAGTTCCTGGTGCGAGCCCATCTCGCGCAACTGCCCCTTGTGCATTACCAGAATGGTGTCGGCGCGCTGCACGGTCGAGAGCCGGTGGGCGATCAGCACGCTGGTGCGGCCCTCCACCATGCGCTCGAGTGCAGACCGGATGCGCAACTCGGTATCCGTGTCGACGCTCGACGTCGCCTCGTCCAGAATTAGAATGTGCGGATTGTAGGCCAGTGCGCGGGCAAAGTTGATGAGCTGCTTCTGGCCGGTGGAAAGCGAGTTGCCGCGCTCGCGCACCGGCTCGTTGAACTTGGCCGGAAGCCTTTCAATAAAGTCGAGCACATTCACATCGCGGGCGGCGCGACGCATCCGGTCTTCGCCGATCTCGTCGTTGCCCATGCGAATGTTGTCTCCGATGGTGCCGGTGAAGAGGAACGGGTCCTGCAGCACAACGGCGAAATGCCGGCGCAGCTCGTTCAGATCGTGCTCGCGCAGGTCGATTCCATCCAATAAAATGCGCCCCGCCGTCACATCGTAGAAACGCATCATCAAGCTGGTTAGCGTAGTTTTGCCCGCGCCCGTGTGGCCCACGATCGCCACTGTCTGACCCGGTTCGATGGCGAATGAAACATCTTTCAGGATCCATTCAATGCCGCCGATCGCGCATAGCAGCTCCGCTGTTTTACTTTTTTGACCGGCCCCGCGCGAGCAGGCTGCATCCACCGCCGCCTGTTGCTCTTCCGTCAGCTTCTGATACGTGAACCACACATGTTCGAATTCAATCCGGTTCGACCCGTCGCCGATCTTCGGATGCGCCGGGCTCACAATCTCCGGAGCCGTATCCATCAGCTTGAAGATGCGCTCGCAGGCGGCCATCGCCGCCTGCAGGATGTTGTACTTGTCGCTCAGGTCCTGGATCGGCCGCCAGAAGCGCTGCGAGTACATATTGAAGCTGGCCAGCATGCCGATGGTCACCGTTCCGGCCAGCACCCCGAAACCTCCGCGCCAGATCACCATCGCGATGGCAATCGAAGAGAGCAACTCCACGGCGGGGTAATAAAGCGCGTAGGCGAAGATCGTGTCCTTGAACGCGATCATGTGCTGCTCGTTTACCGCCTCAAAGTCCTTGTAGGCGCGCTTCTCGCGATTGAACAGCTGCACTACGCTCATGCCGCCGATGTGTTCCTGGGTAAAGCTGTTGATGCGGGCGATGGCGGCGCGCACGCGGCGGTAGCTCTCGCGCACGTGATCGCGAAATATGCGCGTGACCACCAGAATGATGGGC
>Ga0326727_10001417_pt1 | contig 88762 bp, 86 predicted proteins | sample MB2enrmetagenome_FD_207643 | JGI IMG/M metagenome (GOLD analysis project Ga0326727, IMG submission 207643) | Lab enriched peat soil microbial communities from McLean, Ithaca, NY, United States - MB29MY | ecosystem: Environmental > Terrestrial > Soil > Wetlands > Peat | place: USA: New York...
GACGCAGCTGAGGTTACCAGCCTGGAGCCGCAAAGCGACGTGGAGGCCCCCACGATTCCGACAGAGGGGCCGGTGGAAACTTCCCCCGCTGAACCGCTGCTCGAATCTCCGGAAGCGGCCCCCACCAGCTTGGAGCCGCAAAACGAGGTGGAGGCCCCCACGACTCCGGCAGAGGCGCCGGTGGAAACTTACCCCGCTGAGCCGCTGCTCGAATCTCCGGAAGAGGCCCCCATCAGCTTGGAGCCGCAAAGCGAGGTGGAGGCCCCCACGACTCCGACAGAGGGGCCGGTGGAAACTTCCCCCGCTGAGCCGCTGCTCGAATCTCCGGAAGAGGCCCCCACGACTCCGGCAGAGGCGCCGGTGGAACCTTTCCCCGCTGAACCGCTGCTCGAAACTCCTGCGGTGGCCACTACGAGCTTGGATAGTTTCTCCCTGTACGACGCGACCACCGGTCAAGTACGCTTTGCCTCGGAGGAAATAGAAGCTTCCTCCGTGGAAACCGTGCTCCCCGAGCCAACCTCGGCGGCTGCCGCACCGGAGGCTCTGGACGAGGCTATGCCGGTCGAAGCGGCGTCAGCCGGAAAGGCAGCTCCGCCCGAGGCTCCGGCTGAGGCGGAAATCCCCACGCCTTATGCGGTGCTCGATTGGGACGTCGTCTCTTCGATCGTCCACAAAGTGGTCGTGGAAATGTCGCCGCACGCCTTGCCCCCCGCGGTCATTGAGGAGATAGCTCGCAGACTTACCGTCGAAATCGCCTCCGAATTCGGCGTCGCTTCACCCCCCCCTCAAGCCTAGAGCCTGCGCCTGCAATCGCCTTTTCACGCGGGGGCGAACGCCTGCCTGGGCGATGGTTTGACTCAATTTTGAACAGCCGGTATAGTATTTTGATTTCAATACCTTGCTGGACTCTTTCAGGGGAAGGTCGCTTTGGAAACTGAGATCTCCAAGGTCTATTTGCCGGAGAGTATCGAGCCGCGCTGGGCGCGCCAGTGGGTAGCGCAGAAACTCTACCGGCCTGCCGAGGGGACCGGCCGCCCGAGCTTTTGCCTGGTTATTCCTCCCCCCAATATCACCGGGATGCTCCACATGGGGCACATGCTGGAGCACACGGAAATTGACATCCTGATGCGCTGGCATCGGATGCGCGGCGAAAACGTGCTCTGGCTGCCCGGCACGGACCACGCCGCCATCGCAACACAGATGATCGTGGAGCGCGAACTGGGGCGCGAAGCGCTTCCTGACTTGGAAGGGCCACAAGCGAAGAGCGCCTGGCAGCGTGAAGGACAACGCCTGCGCATCGAGATGGGCCGGGAGAGATTTCTCGAGCGCTGCTGGAAGTGGAAGGATGAGAATGGCGGTACCATCCGCCGGCAGATGGAACGCCTGGGCGCCTCCGTGGATTGGACGCGTGACCGCTTCACCATGGACCCGACTTATACGCGTGCCGTGCAGGAAGTTTTCGTCCGGCTCTACGAGGAAGGCCTGATCTATCGGGGCCAGTATATCGTCAATTGGTGCCCGCGCTGCGGAACGGCGGTGTCGGACTTGGAGGTTATCCACGAAGACCGCCAGGGGCACCTCTGGTACATTCGTTATCCTTTCGAGGATGGGCAGGGTTACCTGACCGTGGCCACCACGCGGCCGGAAACCATGCTGGGTGACACGGCCGTGGCCGTGAATCCGGCGGACGATCGGTACCGCTCCGCCCTGGGCCGCAAAATCGCTCTGCCTTTGCTCGGACGAATTATTCCCGTCATCGCCGATGATTTCGTGGACCCGAAGTTCGGCACCGGCGCCGTGAAGGTAACGCCCGCCCACGATCCCAACGACTTCGCCATATCCGAGCGGCATAACCTGCCGCGCGTGGTGGTAATTGACGAGGATGCGCGGATGACTGCCGACGCGGGCGAAGCCTACCAAGGGAAGGATCGCTACGCGGCGCGCGACGCCGTGGTGCATGACCTGCGTGCGCAGGGGTTGCTCGAAAAAACTGAAAATTATCCGCTCAGCGTGGGGACGTGCCAACGCTGCAAGACGGTCATCGAGCCGCTGCTCTCGACACAATGGTTTTTGAAAATGCAGGCGCTCGCCGGGCCTGCCATCCGCGTGGTGGAAAACGGCCAAGTTCATATCAATCCGGATAACTACAAGAAGATATATCTCGACTGGATGTACAGGATCCACGACTGGTGCATCTCGCGGCAAATCTGGTGGGGACACCGCATCCCCGCCTGGTATTGCGGCGCCTGCGGCGAGGTGGTGGTGGCGCGCCAAACGCCCATGCGTTGTCCGAAGTGTTCGGGCGGCGCCTGGCGTGAGGATACGGACACGCTCGACACCTGGTTCAGCTCCGGCCTGTGGCCCTTTGCGACGCTGGGCTGGCCGGAGGAGACCGGCGATCTCACGCGGTTCTATCCCAATGACCTGATGATCATGGGCTTCGATATTCTCTTTTTCTGGGGCGCGCGCATGATCATGCTGGGTCTGAAGTTTATGAACGACGTGCCGTTCCGCGAACTTTATATCCACGCCCTGGTGCGTGATGCGGAACGCCAGAAGATGTCGAAGACCAAGGGCAACGTGCTCGATCCGCTCGAAGTCACGGAGAAGTATGGGACAGACGCGGTGCGCTTCGCGCTCGCCATCAGCGCGGCCCCCGGCACGGACATCGCGTTCTCGGCAGAAAAGGTGGAGTCCTATCGCGCTTTTGCCAACAAAATCTGGAACGCCGGCCGCTTCATTTTGCTGAACCTCGACAACCTGCCGGAGGCGCCGCGCACCCAGCTTGCCCGGGCGCTGGAACCCATCCCGGGGGTGGGTTTCGAGCCGGTGGTGGGGCTGGAGCGCCTGGAGCTTGCGGATCGCTGGATGTTCTCGCGTCTTTCCACCCTGACCCGGGAAATGGGCGAGGCACTTGAGAATTACCGTTTCCACGAAGCGGCCTTCAAGATTTATCATTTCTTCTGGCACGAGTTCTGCGATTGGTACTTGGAATGGGTCAAGCCGGAGATTACGCGTCCCGTCGAGGGTGAGAAAGTTCCACCCGCGTGGATCAACCTGGCGCGCAGTTTCGAAGCCGCCCTGCACCTGCTCCACCCTTTCATGCCATTCATCACCGAGGAGCTTTGGAGCCTCCTGCCGCACTCGAACCCGGGGATGTCGATTTCCCTGACGGATTTCGGCCTGGTGGGCGAGCGCGTGGCCGACGCGGTTTCGGAAAAGCAGTTTGAAAAAATCCAGGAGCTGGTGGTGGCCACGCGCAACGCCAAGGCGGAGATGGGTCTCCAGAAGCCGAAGCCCAGCCTGCAAGTCTCCTCCGAGGATTTGCGCCTGTTGGAACTCTTCCGCACCCACCAGGGGACCATTCTGCGCCTGGCCGGCCTCGAAGCGATGCACCTCGCGCGCGGGCATCTGGCGGCGGACTTAACGGATGTACGCGCCGGCGCCGCATTCGACCTGCGCATTCTGCATGAAGAGAAGGTTGACCGCGAGGCCGAGCGTGCGCGCTTGCAGAAGGAAAAACAAAAGCTCGAGCAGCAACTCGGGCAAGTGCGCACGCAACTGGCCAACCAGGAATTCCTGGCGCGCGCCCCGCGGGAAATTGTGCGCAGCGCCGAGCATCGATTGAGGGAACTCGAGGAGCATCTGCGCAAAGTCGTCAAATCAATCGAGCGGGACGCGGGAAGCGGGAAACGGGATGGTGGAGACTGTCAACAGTAGAAGTGGGTAAGGGCAAAAGGAATGTTAAAAAACAAATGGCATCGGGTGGGAGACTTTCGGCTTTCGGCCGTGCCGCAACCGGTCTATATTCTGCCGGAATGCATTTTGTCGAACCCCGTGTCCCGAATCCCGTATCCCGATTATTGGAGGTGAATAGTGGGGGGATACCTTAGTCCTCCGCCTGCTGACGAATCTTCGGAGTCCCTGGATTTTTCCTCCGAGGAGCTCCGCGGCCTCATTTTCCATGCGCTTGCCGAGGACCTGGGGCAGGGCGACTTGACGACTCGCGTAACGATCCCGCCGGAGGCCCGGGCGCACGGCACCTTTCAGAGCAAGCAACGGCTGGTGGTGGCGGGGCTGCCTATCGCGCAGAAGGTGTTTGAGGTTCTCGACCCTTCGCTGGAGTGGCAGTACGGTGTGGCTGACGGCGTGGATGTCGAACCGGGCATCGCGCTCGCTTCCGTCACCGGCACGGCCGGATCGTTGCTGTCGGGCGAGCGCGTGGCGCTGAATTTTCTCCAACATCTGAGCGGTATTGCCACTTTTGCCGCCCGTCTGAAGGAAGAGTTGGCGGGAACACGCGCGGAGTTTCTCGACACGCGCAAGACCACGCCGGGACTTCGCAGCCTGCAAAAATACGCGGTGCGCGTGGGGGGAGGGCGCAACCATCGGCTGCGCCTGGATGATGGGATCCTGATTAAAGGCAATCACCTGCGGCTGGTGGGCGGCATCCGCACCGCCATCGAACGCGCGCGCCAGCAGCGGCCCGCGGGTTATCATGTGGAAGTCGAAATCACCAGCTTCGCCGAGCTGGACGAAGCCATCGATGCCGGCGCCGACGGTGTGCTGCTGGATAACATGACGCCCGAAGAGGTTCGCGAGTGCGTGAACCGCGCCGCCGGGCGTGTGCGCCTGGAGGTTTCCGGGGGCATCGACGCAAGCAACATTCGCGCCTACGCGGAGACCGGCGTGGATTACATCTCCGTCGGCGCCCTTACGCATTCCGCCGCGGCGGTGGATATCAACTTTCGCATCACGCCACTCCCGGAATCGGGTGATCGGGTAATCGGGTGATGGGGCGAACAAAGAACTGCTTACACCCAATGGGGTTTTGTTCACCCGATCACCGGATTGTCTGATCTCCCGATGTGAATTATGGCTCCTGGAAGCACCGATCGCAAAATCGACAAGCTCATTCACCTGCTGGTGAAGAACGCCATGGTAGTGGTACCGGGGCCGAAGATCGCCGCGGAAATTGGCGTCTCGATCTCCACCGTCTGGACGTGGGTTGAGAAACTGCGCTCTCTGGGCATGGAAATTCGGGGGGTGCGGGCGACGGGCTATCAACTGGTAACGATTCCTGACATCCTTGCCCCCAGCCTGGTGCGCCCGGAATTGGGCGATCACGAGATCGGCCATAGCATCGTTCACTATTTCCGGACCGAATCGACCAACGATGTGGCGATGGCGCTGGCCGCGCAGGGCGCCGCGCACGGGACCGTCGTGGTGGCGGAGGAGCAAACCGCCGGACGCGGACGCCTGGGGCGCGCTTGGTACTCGGAAAAATCGAGCGGCATCTACACCTCGGTGATTTTGCGGCCGCCGCTTTCCCCGGCCACGGCCCCCGTGCTGACGCTGATGGCGGGCGTCGCGGCGCAGCAGGCGGTCAGCTCCATAACCGGCCTCACCGTGGATATCCGCTGGCCGAATGACCTGCTGGTGAATGGCAAAAAGGTATGCGGGATCCTTACGGAGATGAACGCCGAACTCGACCGGCTACACAGCGTGGTGCTGGGCATCGGGTTGAATGTGAATCACCGTCAGATGCCCGCTGAATTGCGGGGGACTGCCAGTTCGCTCCGCCTGGAAGCGCACCGAACTTTTTCGCGTGTGCCATTGCTGGTGGCGCTTCTGCGGGAACTTGATCGGCACTATCAACTGCTGCTGAAGAACGGGAACACCGCGATTACCGAGCGCTGGGCGGCGGCGGCAAGTTGCGCCTTCGGAAAGCGCGTGCGGGTGATCACCGCGGCCGGGGACAGGCTGGCCACCACCGCGGGCATCGATGCGAGCGGCGCGCTGCGCGTCCGGGACCATGATGGCCGGGAAGAGTTGTTGGTCGCGGGGGAAGTGGTCGAGGTGAAGTAGAAATGATCGCGGCCGCCCACGGTTTTTATGCGAGCGACACGGATGAATCGCAAAGCTGCGCTCTGCGCCCGTGCGCCTTACGGCTCGCTCTGGCCGTCCCGTTGGCGCGGATGATTGCTAGGCGTCCCCCAAGTCATGATCTCATCGTCGGCCATATTCATCGGCTTGTAATTGTGATACCACCCGGTCGCGGAGAGAGTGTCGGGAAAGTCATGGACCAACATACCGGGCTGATTGATCTCGAGCTGCTTCGGGATCGTGGCATCGGGCCGGGCGACAAACGATCCCCAATGGGAATAGGGCGTTGATGAATTGTTGGCGACGGCCCACATCCGATTGTCCGCGCAGCGGGTCGCCACCTCGCGGGTGTTGAGGGTGTCCAGGCAGTTCGGGCCTTTGTCTCGGGCATTACTGAAGGAATGGATTATCACCGTAGCACCCTTTTTCCGGTAGGCGATGTAGACCTGTGGCCAGCAGACGTCGTAGCAGATGGCCAAGCCCACCTTCACTCCCCGGATGTCGCAGGTCACCAGGTGGTTGCCGGCCGAATAGTGTTTCTGGTCCTCTCCGGTGCAAAAGCACTTGTCGTAGCGGTCCACGATCGCGCCAGCCGGGTTGATCAGATACAGGCAATCGGTGGGCTTCGTGTTCTCGTCCAGGAAATGGGATGAACCGAGAACCAGCCACATTTTCAGATCCGTGGCCAACCCCCGCAGCTCGATGGTCACCTTGCGTAGGGCGTCCCAGTTGTATTTCTCGAAGGTCGGGAATTCGCAGCCGGCATATCCCGACAGGCTGCATTCCGGCGTATGCAGCAGATGCGCCCCCTCTCCGGCCGCTTCGTGCATGAAGTCCCGGATATATTTCGCATTCTCTGCCGGAGACGCACTCACGGGAAACTGGCATGTGGCGATTCGGAGTTTTTCGTTCGTATCCGCCGGCGTGGTCTCTGGCGGCGCTTCTTCGGTGTTCGATAATCCCCCCACACTGGCAAGAGACGATAACGCATTGAGGCCGGCCACGCCCGCGAGAGCCTTGCCGGTCGCCTGGACGGCCTGCCGCCTCGTGATTTTCTCGGTTGATGACATCAACATGAGCCGGACTCTCCTTCTTGGTTCAAAAACCAAACCGATTATATACGCATCCCTCCGCAGCGTCTGAGCGCGTTTGTAGATTCTCGCAACTTCCATTCCTCCCGCGCGGCGAGCATAGTAAAATCAAAGCAACTCCCCCTTGCCCTGGGGAGCGAAGAACCTAAGATCAAATGAATTCTCCCCTTGGTCGCCGCGGCGACAGAGGGGCCGGGGGTGAGGTGGGGGCCGGGCATTCGGCCATTGGTTGTTGAAAAACTGTAACGAGGCGAACTCTCTCTGCTGATGAACATGGAAAACTCCAATCTCATACTCCTGGTGATCGACGTAGGGAACACCAATACCGTCCTGGGCGTGTACCAAGGATCTGCCTTGTGTGCGCAATGGCGCCTCGCCACCAGCCAAGAGCAGACGGCCGACGAATATGGGATCCTGATCCACAATCTGTTCACTCTGGGGAAAATTTCTACGAGTGACATTCGCGGAATCATGATCGCCAGCGTGGTGCCGCCGCTCAATTTCGTGCTGGGGGAAATGGCCCGGAAGTATTTCAAGATCGAGCCCGTCTTTCTGGGGCCGGGGACACGCACGGGCATGGCCATCCTGGTGGAAACTCCGCAAGAAGTGGGAGCCGACCGTATCGCCGATGCGGTGGCGGCCTTCGAGAAATATGGCGGGCCGTGCATCGTGGTGGATTTCGGCACCGCCATCACCTTCGACGCGATTTCCAAAAAGGGCGAGTACCTGGGCGGGGTTATTGCACCGGGAATCGGCATCGCGGCGGAGGCGCTTTATGAGCGCACAGCCAAGTTGCCGAGGGTGGAAATCCGCGAGCCCGACCGGGTGATTGGCACGAACACGATCAACAGCATGCAGTCCGGGCTGTTCTATGGCGCCGTGGCGGCGGTGGACGGAATCCTGGACCGGCTTTGCGCGGAGCTGGGGAAACAGACCAAGGTGATCGCCACGGGCGGCCAGGCAGTGCTGGTGGCGGGCGCCTCCAAGTACCATCCTCCCATTGACTCGTCCCTGACCCTTGATGGTCTGCGTATTATCTATGAACGGAACCAGTCTACATCGCGGCACAAATAGGGGCTGGGGGCTGGGGACGGGGTGCTGGGGACCGTGGAAAACTATTTCAACTACTTCACCGAAATCGAAGAGCAGTTCCGCAAGTGCCGCTCCGAACCCACGCTGCTCTCACCGCTCGATTGGGCGCTCATCGAATCCTGGAAAGAGCAGGGCTTTCCGTTGGAAGCGGTGCTGGCGGGGATCGAGCGCTCCTTCGCCAAGTTCAAAGCCGGCAAACGCTCTTACCGGAAGGTGAACACCCTGGCGTACTGCTCGCAGGAAGTGTTTCGCGCCGTCGAGGAAGCGCGCACGGCGGCGACCGAAGGTGGAACTCGCAGCACGGCGGCCGTGACCCAAGCACCCTTTTCCGCGGAGGAAATTTCACGGTTTCTCCAGCGCTTGGCGGGGGCCGTCGAGAGCGCAGGCCAGCAGGCGAGGGAAGAAGGGCAGCCGATGCTGGCCGAAGACTCGGCGGGAGCAGCGGCCACCTTGCGGGAATTCAGCGCGCGCGTCGAAGGCACGCCCCTGGGCGACCTCGAGGAGTTGGAAAGAAACCTGACGGCGCTGGAAGATAAACTAACCGCCTCGCTTCTGCGGGCGGCGACGGTCGAACGCATGGCGCAATTGCGCGGGGAAGTGGATCGAGGTCTGGTACCGTATCGCCGCAAGATGGCGGCCTCAGAGGTCGAATCGCTCGAGCGGCGCTTCCTGAAGAACCGGCTTTTCGAGCAGTACAAGATTCCGCGTTTGAGTCTGTTCTACTTGTAAAGTGAGCCCTCTTGTCTCCACCTTTTGAATTCTCACCGGTCAAGCTGGTCTACGGCGGCGAGGCGCTGGGCTACCATGCCGGGCACACGGTGTTGGCCCCCCTCGTCCTGCCTGGAGAGCGCGTGGAGGTGGAAGAAATCCGTACCCAAAAAGGTGTAGTGCATGCGCGCCCGCTGCGGATTATCAACCCTTCGCCCGAGCGCGTGGAGGCCCCGTGCCCCTACTTCGGCCGCTGCGGAGGTTGCCAGTATCAGCACCTGGCGCTCGCCAGCCAGACTGCGGCAAAGCCGGAAATCCTGCGTGAAACCCTGCGCCGGCTCGGACGGGTCAACTGGGACGGAGAGATTCCCGCGCACTCCGGGCCCGCGTGGAATTATCGCAATCAGGCGCAACTGAAAGTGGGGAAGTCTCAGAACGGCAGACCGGAGTTGGGGTTCTACGCGGCGGAATCGAACCGCTTGATCTCGATCGATCGCTGCCCCATCCTGTCGCCACGGCTGAATGCGCTGCTGGCGGAATTGCGCAGTGAGGTTTGGGCCGAGGCGCTGGGCCTGTGTCGCGAGGTGGAAATCTTGGCCGATGACCGCGACGAAAAGGTCATGCTCACTCTGCGCGGGATATGGATTGTGCAGGAGGTGGAAACGCTCGCCCGCGCGTGCCTGGGCAAATTGCCGGATGTCGTGACCGTCGCTATCGATGCGGGGCGAGGCACGCGGGTTTTTGGCGAACCCCATCTCACCTACCAGGTGGGCGAGTTCGCCTACCGCGTGAGCCCCACCGCCTTCTTCCAAAGCTCGCGCTTCCTCCTGCCGGAACTTGTGACCTCCGTGACCCACGAAGAATCCGGCGCGGTGGCGATGGATCTTTTCGCCGGCGTGGGCTTGTTCACGTTACCGCTGGCGCGACGATTCGGGCAGGTCATCGCGGTCGAATCGTATCCGCAAGCCGCCGCAGACCTTGCTACCAACGCGCTCGCCGCATCCGGCGGGAAAATTCGAGCGGTTACCGAGACGGCATTCGACTTCCTGCGGCGCTGCGCCCAGAGGGAACCTGACTGGGTGGTGATGGACCCACCCCGCGCAGGCGTGGAAGTCGCGACCCTGAAGCTGCTCGCGGCGCTTCGCCCCAAACGCTTGTGCTACGTCTCGTGCAGCCCGCCAACGCTGGCCCGCGACCTCGGCTTTTTGGTGCAGCACGGTTATCGGCTCGAGGCGCTCGAAATGTTCGATTTTTTCCCCCAAACCTACCACATCGAATCCCTCGCAAGGCTTTCGCGAATTGGCCGCGAAGGTGCTTGAAGTTTCCTCCAGGTCCGGCGGCAGATGGACTCGCCATGAGAATGCTTATCTAGCCTCGTGACATGATTTAAATGGTTGATTTAGAGCTCCCGCATGGCCAGAGGTTTGATCTCCGGAGCGAAGTTTGGACCAATTGGGAACCTAGGGTTCCATTTTGGAACAGAACCGATGCTTCAGCTAAAGATGTGACCCTTTGCATGACCAGCTAACCAGCACCCAACCCCGGAACGCGCCTACGGCTCCGCTTGCCGCGCTGGCGGTGAGCTTCGCTGCGGGGGTTGTGTGGGCTCATTCCTTCCGTTCGACGGTCGGGGTCCATTGCTTCCTCGTCGGTGCGGGTTGCTGCCTGCTGGTCGGGCTCATCCTGCTGCACGCGGGCTGGCAACGCGCCGCGGTGGGATTGGCGCTGGTGGGTCTCGTGGCCACGGGTGTAGCCTCCGCGCGCCTTTGGGAGCGCCGGTTTCCGCCGAACCACGTCTCGCACCTCGAGTCCCTGAGCGTTGACCTGAGCGAGCCGGTGCACCTGGAAGGACGGTTGATCTCTACTCCCTATCGCACCGGGTACGGGTGGCAATTCGATTTGGAAGCCCAGCGCATTGAGAGCCGCGCCCGGGTCCATGCCGTCACCGGGAAAGTCCGCCTGCGCGTGCAGGATTCGACGAGTTTTGGAGCTTCTACCGCCACGGAGCCGCTTCGACTCCAATTCGGCGACACCATCCAAACGCTCGTTAATCTTCGCAAGCCGCATGTTTATCAAAACCCCGGCAGCTTTGATTTTCGCCGCTGGATGGAAGACATCGAAGACATCTACTGGACCGGCACGATCAAGAACCCAAAACTTGTGGAAAAGGTAGGCGTGCAAAGGGTTTTCCGCCCTGCGGCGTACCTGGAACGCGTGCGGCAGCGGTTGCTGCGCGGGATTGATGATCTCTATCCGCCCTGGTCGGCCCAGGGGCGTTATGGCGCCGTGCTGAAGGCGGTGCTGTGGGGCGACCGGACGGCCCTCGATTCCGACACCATCGAGGATTTTCGCAAGACGGGCCTCTACCACTTGCTGGTCATTGCCGGCCTGCACGTGGGGTTGCTCGCCCTGCTCCTGGGATTCCTGCTCCGGCAGTTTCGTTGGAACCCGACCACGAAATCGATGGTGGTGCTCGCCTTCCTGGCCGGTTACTCCCTGCTCGTTGAGCAGCGCGCTTCCACGCTGCGCGCCACGCTGATGATTGCGCTCTATCTTGTGGCGCGCATCCTCGACCGGAATCATTCCGCTCTGAACGCTATCGGCGGAGTGGCGTTGGCCCTTTTGTATATTCGCCCGGCGTGGTTGTTCGAATCGGGGTTCCAGCTTTCCTTCGCCGCGGCGCTGCTAATTGTCGGGGTGGCGGCTCCGCTTCTTGAGCGCTCCACCGAACCGTATCGGAGGGCCCTCCATCGGCTGGATGATGTGCTCCTCGACGACCGCTTCTCGCCCCGCCTGGCGCAAGCACGTCTCGACCTGCGAGCGTTGGTTGGCGCGCTGCGGCGCCGAGTGCGTTTCTTCGATCGTTATCCCGCCCTGGCTCGCGGCACGGTGCTCGCACCGGCCCGGCTTCTGGTGTGGACGGTGAACATCGTGGTGTTTTCCGCCGTTCTGCAACTGGGTTTGCTGCTGCCCATGGTTGAGACCTTCCACCGCGTAACCTTCGCAGGTGTGGGACTGAACGCCGTGGCCATTCCCATCATGACCCTGCTGCTGGCGCTGGCCTTGCCCAGCAATGTGCTGAGCGTCTTTGCTCCGGCTGTGGCGGTTTGGCCTGCCAAGGTATTGAGCATGGTAATGGCAGTGCTCTTCAGTTTGACCCACCTACCCGGGCTCGCGGCGTGGCTCTCATACCGGGTGCCCGAACCCCCACGGTGGGTGGCATGGGGATTTTGTGCGGCGTTTGTCTTGGCAGCCTGGGCTCTCAGGTTTGCCCGGCGGGCCGTGGGCGCAACGCTTGCGGTGGCTGGGATTTTTGTGGCGCTTGTGGCCCTTCATCCTTTTGCGCCCCGCCTGCCGCGCGGCACTCTGGAACTGACCGCACTCGACTGCGGCCCGGGTGAAGCGCTCTTTCTGGTGCTCCCCGATCAGACCACCATGCTTGTGGACACCGGAGGCAACCGCACGTGGGGCGCGCGCGAAGGTGCATTTCACGGCCGCCGTTGGGATCCCGGCGAGGATATCGTTTCACCCTATCTGTGGTCGCGCGGCATCAAAAAGATCGATGTGTTGGTGCTGACCCACGGACACGAGGATCACCTGGGCGGACTCGGCGCCATCCTGGAAAACTTTCGCGTGGGGGAATTCTGGCACGCGCAGAATTCGGAGACGTCGGAAAACGCAGCACTCCTGGAAAAGATAGTGAAGCGCGGGATTCCCATGCGGACTCTTTACGCCGGTGACACGATTTCCCGCGGCAACGCTTTAATCCAGGTGTGGTGGCCGGCGCGGCAGCGGCCTCTCACGCGGTTTGCTGCCCATGACGACTCACTGGTCATGCGGCTCAGCGCGGGCGGCATGAGCTTCCTGCTGCCAGGCGACGGGAGCCGGAATATGGAAAAACAACTCCTTCGGTCAGGGGCGCCGCTGGGCAGCACGGTGCTCAATGTGGCTCACCGCAGGTCAAAGTCCTCTTCCAACCCGGAGTTCATCACCCGAGTCGCGCCCCGCGTGGCGATCATCAGCGCTGAGGCCGGGGGCCAGCAAAACTTGCCGAACCCAGAGACGCTGGAGCTTTTGCGGAACTCCGGAGCCAGGGTTCTGCGTACCGAAACCGAAGGCGCTACGACGGTCGAGTGGATCGAGGGGGCGCTTGCCGTGCATACTTACCGGGATTCCGGCGGAAGGTAGGGGAGCGAGCAGCTACGGTATTGCCGCGGCGGCACCGTGACTATTTCCTCCGTATGGAAACGAATGTTCCGTAGATGATGTTTCTCGAGTCCGGGTCGCCAGGAGGAATCCTATCCCAGCCGTACGGGGTACTGTCATACACCACCAGCAGCTTTCCGGGTTCCACTTCAATGAAATCCGTGTAGTGCGTGCTTTTCCCATCGAAGAGCGAGGTTATGTGCGACCATTTCTCCCCAGTCCCATCCATGCTGAACATCACAACTACAGGACCCGGCCGCCCCGTCGTGCACGCCAGGGCTCCGTTACTCAGCCGGCGCACTCGCAAAGCCACGCCTTTGTACGGTGTAGAGGCCGGCTTCGTCCATGTCTTCCCGTCGTCCACTGACCATCCGTTCCCAATGTAGCCGTCTCCCCCGGTGCGGAACATGGCATACAGCCGCTTGTCAGCCAGCCGCACCATGCCTGCCTCACACGGTCCCTCGTCGCCCATCCCCGGCCAAGGCTGCTCCCCTGGTTCGACCGCGGCAATGGTCGAGTATTCACTCCAGGTCTTGCCACCATCACTCGATCGGATCAAGGCCAGCCGGTAGTAGCGTGGGTCGCGGTCGGCAGTGTAATAAACCGTGGCCATCAAATCCCCGTTGAGGGCCTCGATGATCGGTCCCCAGGGGACGAATCCCGGCTGCGTGGCTAGCTGCCCATCTTGAACCTTCCGGTCATACAGCTCAGTGTGCGAGAGCTGGATAGGTTGCGAGGTCCGCAACGGGACGTCCCTCGACTGCGTGAACTCCATTCCCCCTCGCGAAAACTTGGTTAGCGTCATATGCAGTTGTTCGGTGGGCCCCGCGAATAGAGAACTCACCCAACCATAGAGTTGCCAAATGCTCCCATCCGGACGCGGCACGTCGCTGTAAGCCCCATCCACATTGGCCCCTGCCCCCATCGTGTACCTTGGGCTCCAGGTCAGCCCCTTGTCCTTCGAAATGCAGTAGGCAGAGAAATCTCCTTCCGGATTTGTTTCGTCCGGACTCATGCGCATGGTAGCCATGATTTCACCGGTCGAAAATTGATGAACGGTCGGGAACCAGCAGTAACGCCGCGAACCGGTGATCTCGACGGTACTTCCCACGACGACTTCGAGGTCACCAAGGTCCCCGACGGGCGATGCAGTGGCCCGGGGGAAAAGGAAACACAAAACCAGCATGGTGGGAATTGCTGCTTTCCAGAAGCTCCAATGTCCGGATACCCCTCTGCTATCGCCCATCGATGCCTCCATTCCGAAGTTTGTGGCATCGAGATTGATAGGGAGGGCCTTTTCCTTCGTGCTCATCATGGGCGGAAGTCCTGTTTGCGGGCCTGCGGTTTGATCCATTCCCATAATTGTGTTTTCAACCCCAGGCCATTTTAGCCGATGGAATATCGCCGCGTCGATGAGATGAGGGGGCCAGGCTCGAACGGCGCGTGGCCCGCAGCCCACCGCGTGACACACTTCACCGCATCGGCGATCGCAGGTTGGCGCCCGACCATGAGCCCAAAAACCGGCTGGCGATTTCGGCAACCACCCCATCCCCCGATGACTCAATGGCCCGATTACCGGACTGGCAGCCCCGCCCGTTCAAAGGGCGGGGGGCACCGGCAGTGCGAAGTCAGAATGCCTCAGGAGTTGTGGGCGCGGCGGGAGCGGCCAGAGGAAGGGCGGAGTCCGCGATCTTTAAAGTCCCGTAGAGGGAGTGAGACACCTGGGCGCCGAAAAGCATCACTGCGGAGGATATATACGACCAGGTCATAAGAGCAACAACAACGCCAATGGATCCGTAAACTTGCCGGTAGTTGAAGAAGGGGAGACAGAGGGCGAAAATCCAGCGCGCCGCTTCCCAGAGAAGGGCCGTCAATAGAGCGCCGGGATAAGCCTGGCGGAATCGCATGGCACGGTTGGGGAGCCGCTCGAACAGGACCACAAACGCCAGAAGCGCCACGATGAAAGAACCTATGGCGGTCATCAGGTGATAGAGAAAGGTGACCAAGGGACCCAGGGAGGGGCCGAGCAGGAGTCTCAGCCAATTGCGAAACAGAATTTCTGCGCCGACCAGCACCATGGAGATAATAAGGAGGCAACCCACCACCAGTGCCAACTCCAGAGCCAGCAGCCGGCTCTGCCACCAAGAACGGCCGCGCTTGACTTCCCAGGCTCGGTTCAACGCTTTCTCAAGCGGGAGAAACACTCCCGAGGAACTCCACAGCAGGAGCAGAAATGAGAGTAACCCGATTTTTCCGTAAGCGCGGGAAATGCCCACCAAGTTCTGCATGATGAAGTCAGTTCGGACCGGCAGGTAGCGCTGCAGAACCACGGCGAGCCGGCCCACGAGTTCGAAGCGTCGGATGTAGATCCCGCTGATACCCAGCAGGAGGAGTAAGAGTGGAAAAACGGCCAGCAAGCTGTGGTAAGCGATGGAGGCCGAGACCATCAAGGAATCTTCCGCGAGGAAGCGCTCCAGAGTCTCACCGAGCACCCGTCGAGTCTTCATCCAGCGAGTTGGAGTGTGTTCCCCTTTTGCCGTAAACAGTTGTGATGACATTTTCCTGAAGACCCATACCCATGGAATGAGAATTCAGAATACCGACCCCCATCCTGAGCCTTAGCATATACTAGAAATCCGCATTCTAGGGCGAGTCGTATGGGAAGCCAACCCCAGGGAGGTTCGTGCGGTGGCCACCGCGGAGGAAATCCGCGAAGAAAATCGCCGGGTCCGGCGGTTGCAAGTGGTGGTTGATCTGGTGATGAACCTTCTCTGGCAGTCGGATCTGCCGGTCGAGGAAGCGGCTGCTCTGGTGGCGGAGACCCGGCAGTTTGCCCTCCGTCTCTTCCCCGACAAGGAACAGACTTACGACATAATTTATCAACCCCGATTCAGAAGGCTCCTGGCTGAAAAATACAAGGTAATCTGAATCTCGCGGCGGGGTTCAATGCTGAGCAGGGGAACCCTTGGCGGGCTGGTGGGTAACGGACCGCAAGGTGCCAGTGAGGGAGCCGACCGAAATCATTGCCTTAATGCGCACGGGCAGGCGCTGGCTATCCGCGCTGAACCAGATGAGCATCCGTCCTTTCCGCTGAAATAACCCGTTAAAGACCTTGGGCTCCACACGAAAAGTATCGAACGTCCCCATCGGAGTCTGCACCCTCTCGCGCGCCTGCACTTCCACGACCACCCGCTGGGTCTTTGCGCCGTCATTCACGGGCAGCTCGATCGTGTGGCCCACCTCCATGGGCTGCCGGCGGAGGTAGTAAAACGCTGCCACCACGTCTTCGACACAAGGAGGGATCTCATTTTCGGCGTGTTTGGCGGGCGCGCCGGGCCGGCTCAGGTCCCGCTCATCCAGAACGGCGAGTTTCCTCACATCGTCGAAAACGATCTGGGTATCCTTGTGCCGGCGGCCTTCATTGATCCTCTTGGATATTTGCTGCGAACAGAGGGTTTGGGGGCTGAACACGGAACGGAGTTCATTATCGACATCAATGAGCAACGAAACAAATCCCTCCGATCGTGCGGTGGCTGTGACCTCGTAGACGTCGGACGACCCTTCCTCCTTCTGCCGCAGCGTGGAGGTCACCTCGCCGGCGCGAAAGATGGACCACATCACGTCATAGGTCAGCATCTCTCCCGGCGTTAAGGGATTCGGGCCGCTCTGCGCCATCGCTGTGGAGGGCACGGTCAGGAGAAGGGCAAGCAGCGACGCGCTGATCAAACGGGAAATAGGTATTTGCATACAATTAGTTAGACGCGAGGCAGTTTATAAACGCAGCCTAGCCCACTCTAGCGGAGCCATATCTTGAAAGCCAGAAAAATCATCACCGCGAGGTACCCCAGAAGCGCTTCATACTCGCGATTCTTCCGATATTGCTGCCACTGGAATTTCTTATCACCGCCGGACCGGCGAAGCCGGGGGAGGAATAGTGGAACCCTTTGCGCGTACCGGTCGTAATCGTCTCCAAACTCCTTGCGCAGGAATTCCTCTTCACGCCGCATCACGGGCCAATAGATAGCCGCGAAAAGAGCCATCACGGCCAGGCCCAAGATCCACCTGCCGCCGGCCAGTCCGAATCCTGCCCCCATCATGGCGCTCCCGAGATACAAAGGGTTGCGCGCATACGCGTATGGTCCACTTGTTGCGAGGCTCTGATTTTTCTCGAGATGTCCCGCCGCGCAGGCCCGGATGGCCAGTCCCACCAGCGCGACGGCGCCGCCCGCCGCCCAGAGTTTCACCGTGGGCTGGCAGAAAATGAGGTACGCCACGCCTAGAGCAAACCCCAGTGGCACCCGCCAACGCGCCGCCCACTCTGCATAAGTACTATCCATGTCCCCTCGCCAGTCGGGCTTCAATAGCTGCCAGCACGGAGTCAACGGAAATCCCGGCGAGATAGGGGGGATTGGGTTCGCGGCGTGTGTGATCGATGGGGCCCAGGTTCGACAGGGCGATGTCATCCTTCGCGAATGGGCCGTTGCGCGCGGGGTCCGTGGGACCATAGATGCCGACGAGGGGAGTCCCCACTGCGGCGGCCAGATGCAAAGGCCCCGTGTCCCCCCCTACGAAGAGCCGGGCTCGCCGGGCAAGCGCGATGAACTGCACGAGCGTGGTGGGCAAATAGTGGGCCCCCGTGACGCTGGCGCTCTGCAAGATTGCGGAGATCAAGTTCTCTTCGTCCCCGGAGCCTGTCAGTATCACCTGCTCGTGCCGGCATTCTTCCAATCGCCGAAGCAGCCCGGCATAGTTTTCCGGAGACCAGCACTTTGATCGCCAGCCTCCGCCCGGGTTGAGAATAATGAAACCCTTCGCGTTGAGGGCCGCGAGTTGGGTATCCACGTAGGTGTCGTCCGTGTCGGTCCACGGCAAAGGAAACTGCCAGTGTGAGGTGCGCGCTCCAAGCTGCTCAACCAGCGCCAGATTCATTTCAATGACGTGCCGGCGTCCCCGGGGCGAGACGTGCTTGGTGTACAGCACGGCAGCGCCGGGCTCGCGCAACCAATGTTCTTCAAACCCCACCCGCTCCGGCGCGCCGCTTAACCATCCAATCAGCGCTGACTTCCACAATCCCTGAAAGTCAATGGCCGCGTCGTACCGATACTCGCGGAGTGACTCCACTCCGCACCGGATTTCGCGCCACGTGGCGCCGGCAGTCAATTGCTGGCGCCAACCAAGCGTATCAAGATTCAGGACCCGGTGAAGATAGGGGTTGCCCTCGAGCAGCAGGGCATGACGGCTCTCCACGGCCCAGTGAATTTCCGCCTGCGCGAACGTTTCGCCCAGAGCGGCCACGGCCGGCAGGGCGTGCACGATGTCGCCAATCGAGCTGAGGCGGACGATCAGGAACCGTTGCCGCGAATCAGTCATCCCTCACACCCGGGGGTTGAGTTGGCAGGAACGCGGACTCAGTCCTTCGGCGCGCGCTGCGCAATTTCCACCAGAAGGCCGCGCGTGGAATGATTCTTGGGGTCACCTACGATTTGCACCCTACCGCCATAGCCCTTCACAATTTCCCGCTCGGGAACGGTCTCCTCGGTATAGTCCGTCCCCTTGCAGTGCACGTCGGGCCGCAAATCGAGCAGGGTTTCCGCCGCGGACAACTCCTCAAATATGACCACGTAATCCACAGACTCGAGCGCCGCCACAAGTTCCGCGCGGGCTTCCACCGGAAGCAGCGGCCTCCCCGCGCCTTTTAAGTTCGCCACGCTGCGGTCACTGTTCACGCCGACCACCAGCACATCCCCGCATTTCCTCGCTCCTTCAAGATAACGTATGTGACCGACGTGCAAAATATCAAAACAGCCGTTGGCGAAGGCGATGCGGCGGCCCTCCCGGCGCAGCCGGTCGCCGAGTGCGCGGATGTTTTGGCGGGGAATGAGAGTTGCGCTCATGTGTTCTGGATGGCCTCGGTCATCTCGGCGAGCGTGACGGTGGCCGTGCCGCGTTTCATGACCACCAGCCCTCCCGCGCAGTTGGCAAGCATGGCGGCGTGCAAAAAGCTTGCCCCGGCGGCGAGCGCCAGTGTGAACGCGGCAATCACGGTGTCACCCGCGCCGGTCACATCCACCGCATGGCCGGGCCCAAAAATCGGCAGATGCCGTGTCTTGCGGCGCGCCTCAAACAGGGCCATGCCGTCGCGGCCGCGTGTGACCAGCAACGCCTGGAGCGACTGGCGGCGCAGCATCTTCCTTCCCAGCGTTTCGAGGCGGTCAAGGTCGTTGCCGATCGTTTGCCCGAAAGCCGCCTCGACCTCGGGTTCATTGGGCGTGGCGGCAGTCAGATCCTTGTAAGTCACCAGGTCGTAGCGGGAGTCGATGGTGATGGGCAACGGCTTCCGTGGCATGCGCCGCCGTAACGAATCCGCTTCCGGCGCGCTGGTCGCCCCGTAGCCGTAATCGGAAATCAAAACCCCTGTGGAGGCACCGAGCAGCGCCACCGCGGCACGGGTGAGCCCTCTGCGCAGTTCCGGCGCGAGCGGCTGGGTGGGTTCCCGGTCCAGGCGCACGATCTGCTGGCGTTGCCAGTGTGTTAATCCCCCGAGAATACGCGTTTTGGTGGGGGTCTGATAATTGCGCAACCGCACCACGTGCCGGGTGGGAACTCGCTTTTCACGAAAGTAGTGGAGCAGAGCGTCGCCCGTTTCGTCGTCGCCGACCACACCCACGGGAATGACCCGTGCCCCGAGGTCGGCCAGATTGTTGGCGGCGTTCGCCCCGCCCCCGGGTACCACCTGCTTCTCACGTTGCTTCAGGATCAGCACCGGAGCTTCACGGGAGACCCGCGCGATTTCGCCATACACGGACTCGTCCGCCACGAGATCACCCAGCATCACCACCTGCTGGCGCGGGAACTGGTCGAGCAGGGTGAGTAATGCAGAGCGGTCGGGGATCATGATCTTCATGGGTTCAGGTCCGCGTGCGGGGTGTGGTCCCCGGCAAAAGCGCCTGGAGTTCCTGCCGGATCGTGATCGCCGGGACGGCGCTGTCCAGCCTCGGACTTCGGCCCGCAAGTTCGCTGTTGGGTCTAGTGCTCATGCGTGATGTTCCACCGTTTGACCAGTTCGAGGGTGGCTTTGAAAACCTCCTCCACCGAAATGGTGCGCATACATCGAAAATCGATGGGGCACTCCCGCAACCCGCAGGGACTGCACTCGACTCGCCGCGAAACAATGCGCTGGCGTGCGCCCGCGGGTCCTGTGGCGCGCTCGTCGGTGGAGCCGAAGATCGCGACCAGCGGCACTCCCAGCGCTGCCGCCAAATGCATGGGGCCGGAATCGTTGGTCACGATCAAGCGGCACTGCGCCATGAGCGCCAGAAGCTGCCGCATCGAAGTCTCGCCCGCCGCCACCGTGGGTGTGTGGTCCATGGCGCGCGCAATCTCCTCCGCCAAGGGCCGCTCCTCGGGAGAACCGAAGATTAGCACATCGGCGTTCAACGCGCCCATCAGACGGTCGGCCAATGCGGCGAAGCGCTCCGGCATCCAGCGTTTGGCCGCGCCGAACGCCGCGCCGGGATTTAGGCCGACCAAAAATCGCGGTCCGTTCAGGCCCAGAGCGTCCAGCTTTCTCACCGCCCACTGCAATTCCGGGTCCGTCACGTACAGCCGGATTTCCCGAACCGGCTGAGGCTTATCGATGACGCCGGCCCGGAACAGGAGCTGCAAATAGTAGGACACCTGGTGGCCGTAGGCGGCGGGCAGGGGCGGCTCAACCGCTTCATGAAGTAAGAAGCTGCGCCCATCGCGCGCGTAACCGATGCGCACCGGAATGCGTGCCAGCCACGCCATCCAGGCGGCGTGAAAAGCGTTCTGGAAGAGGATTGCAGCGTCGAAGCGTTCCGCCTTGAGTTCCTGGGCGAACCTCCAAAAGCCATGCGGCCCGCGATGTTCACTATGCGGTTTATATATGATTTGCCGGTTTACTGCCGGATGATGCCAATAGAGTTCGCTCACCCAGGGTTTGGAGACCAGCACGATCTCCGCCCGCGGGAACCGCGCCCGCAAGGCCTCCAGCGCCGGCAGCGACATCACGGCGTCGCCCACCCAATTGGTGGCCCTCACCAAAATGCGCTGCCAGTTCGGGGAGCGAGCCGGGCTCGTCATCCATCCACCTTCTTTGACATTTCGAGGTAAGTTACGAGAGTGTTCTCAAATTCTTCCGCCGCCAACATCTGGGCCTCAATCGTGCAGGCCAGGATGGGCAACTCCGGCTTCCAGTTGCTGGGAAACTTTACCGCGTCCTTCTCGGTCGTGAGCAAAGCGGCGGCTCCCTTGTGTTGTGCGCACGCAACCAGGCGACGGAGTTCCTGTTCTGAGTATACATGATGGTCGGGGAATGCATCCTCGGCGGCCAGTTTGAAGCCCCAGCGCCGCACGTCGGCAAAAAATGCACGGGGGTTCCCGATACCACAGAAAGCCGTCACCTTCTCGGCCCGGATTTCATTGCCGGAAACCACCTCACCGCTCAAGGCTTCCATCATTCCTGTGAGTTTCGTCGTGCTGCGGAAGACCTTCGCAGCGGGATGAACCTTCAGGATGAGCTGCTCCAGCGGTTCTGGATTGCCGGCATCCACCCGTGTGATGACCACGATGGGCGCCCGCCGAAGCGCCGCGAGCGGTTCACGCTGGCGACCCGCGGGCAGGAGGCGCCAGTTGGAGATTTCCTGCGTGGCGTCCAGAACCACAAGGTTAAGGTCGCGTTCGAGCGCCAGATGTTGGAAGCCGTCGTCAAGAATGTGCACGTCAACCTGGAAACGCTCTTCCGCCATTTGCCCGCCCTGGAAGCGGTCGGCACAAACAACGATAGGAACTTCCGGAAGCGCACGGGCAAGTAACGCCGGCTCGTCGCCGATTTCCCTCGCATCCGCACGCCGGGTCAACTCGGGGGCGACGACAATCAGGTCAGCTTTGCTGCCGCGACCGTACCCTCGCGTCAGGATGCTTGGCTTCCACCCGCGCCGCATAAGGGTCCTTGCGGCCAGCATAACGAGCGGCGTCTTGCCGGTTCCGCCTAGCGTCAGGTTGCCGATGCTCGCCACCGGCCGCGACAGGCGGCGGGTCTTAAGCCATCCCTGCTTGTACGCTGCCTGGCGCAGGAACACACCAAATCGAAATCCCGCCGATAGCGGCAGCAGCAGCGGATTCACTTGACCTCGCGTCGGGAGGATTCTTGGGCCTGCCCCGGGTGGTCGAGAATTTCCCGCAGGCAGTCGAGCGTGCGCGCGGTCCCCCCGGAATTCTCCTTCAGCACCTGCCGGGCGCTCGCGCCCAGGCGGTTCCGCGCCTCAGAGTTTTCCAGCAGCCAGGTGGTGTGCGCCAATTCCCCGGGATTGCGAATTTGGATCGCCGCGCCCGCCTCGAGAAAAAGATTCGCAATGTCACGAAAGTTTTCCATGTGAGGCCCAAAGGCAATCACCTTCGACCAGTATGCCGCTTCGAGCAAGTTGTGCCCGCCAGTGGGAACCAGGCTGCCGCCGATGAAAACCAGGTCGGCCACTTCAAAGATTCCCGCCAATTCACCGATCGTATCCAACAAGAGAATCGCCGCCGCCGCGAGCTGCTGCGACAGTTCCCGCTCCTCCACCTTGAGGGTGGTGCGGCGAACAAAAGCCCGGCCCGTCCTGGCCAGATACTGCTCCACCTCGTTGAAGCGCGCGGGGTGGCGCGGCGCAAGGATCAATAGCGCATTGCGGTAGCGCGCCTGGATCAAATCCCAGGCCTCAAGGACCAGCGGCTCCTCGCCGGGCATCGTACTGGCCGCCACGAGCACGGGACCCCGCTGGGCCCGGTGCAGCGCCACTTTCATGGCTCGCGCAAACTCCCCCAGGTGCGGCGGCTGGGCATCAAACTTGAGGTTGCCGACCATTCTCACCCGCGCCGGCATCGCGCCGAGCTGACGGAATCGTTCCGCGTCCGCTTCCGACTGCGCGCAGATGGCGTCTACATCAGCCAGCACGCGGCGCATGAAGGGCCGCACCAGCTTGTAACCACGCAGCGACCGCCCGGAAAGTCGCGCGTTCACCACCATGACGCGTGTGCCCGCTTCCTGCGCCGCGCGCAGGAGGTTCGGCCATAATTCGGTTTCCACTACGACCAGCAACGCCGGTCGGAGGCGCGCCAGGGCCCTGCGCACAGCCCAGCCCCAATCCAACGGAAGATAGAACCGGCCTGCGACCGAAGGCAGGCGAGCTTCGCCCGCTTCCCGCCCGGCAGGCGTTACGTGACTCAGATAAATCTTGCGTTCGGGAAACGCCCTTTGCATCTCCTGCACCAGGCCCGCCACCGCCACCGTCTCACCCACGGAGACGGCGTGAACCCAGATCGCCCCGGGGCGATCCTCATCGAAAGGGATGCGCCCGAATCGCTCACCCCAGTGGCCGTGCGCCAGATTCCGGCCCTTGCGCCAAAAATAAAAAGGCGCACTCAGTATTACTCCCAGCGTGAAGAGCATGCTGTATACAAGATACATATCAGGAAGGACAGCGAGCAGATTCTTGAACGCGCGTGGAGCCAAAAGGGATTATATGCTGAAAGGACGGCATGAACAATGAGCGGTTGGGAGCGCGGACCTTCTGCTGCCACGGCAGTCCAGCAACTTGTGTCTACCTATTCTGCCCCTCGGACATCTTGGCAGTTGACAAGCCCGAGGGAAAGGGATAACCGTGGTTACTTCCACGGATCGCTCCCTCGCCTTGGTGATCCCTGATGCCGAATCACTCCCGTGCAATTGCTGATTTATCCCCCTCGGTCGGGACCAATGCCTCGCGCCGCGAATTTATGAAGGGCGCGGTCGCCACAGCGGTCGGGCTGGTGGCGGCGCCGCTGGTGGCAGCCGAAACCCCCTCCGAATTGCCGGCCGTCGCTCTTGGCGCCCACCGCGTCACGCGGCTGATTTCCGGCGGCAACCCGCTGTACGGCTTTTCGCACTTCAACCACCTGCTCGACAACCTGATGCGCGAATATTTCACTGACGAGCAGGTGGTAAAGTATCTGCTTGCCTGCGAGAAGGCGGGAATCAACACCTGGCAAAGCGACTACGGCGACGCGGCGCAACGCCAGTTCCCCAAGATTCGCGACGCCGGGTGCAAGATGCATTGGCTTTGCCTCGCCGACGAGGGAGAGGTGAGCGATCCCAAAGATCCGAAGGCGCTCCTCCAGGGCACCATGAAGTGCGCCTCGATCGCCGCCAAGGTGAAGCCCATCGGCATCGCGCACCACGGCGTGGTTACTGACCAGCACTGGGTGGCAGGTTCCATTGACCTCATCCGCGACTTCCTCAACCACGTCCACGACCTGGGCTTTGCGGCAGGTGTCTCCACGCACAATCCCGCCGTGATTGAGGCGCTCGAAAGCAAGGGCTGGCCGATTGATTTCTATATGGGGTGCTTTTATCGCTATAGCCGCACCGAAGAAGAGTTCATCAAGGAAATCGGCATGCCGCCTGTGGGTGAAACCTACCTCGCAACCGACCCCGACCGGATGACCAAGGTGCTGCGCCAGGCCAAGCCCGTGTGCCTGGGGTTCAAGATCCTCGGCGCGGGCCGCCGCTGTCGCTCGCCGCAGGAAGTGGGCCACTGCTTCGATTACGCCTTCAAAAACCTGAAGCCTTCAGACGCGGTGATCGTGGGTATGTTCCCAAAGTTCTCCGACCAGATCACTGAGAACGTGGGACATGTGCGAGCGGTGGTGGGGTAAAGGCGCCCCGGTGCAATCCCCTCGCCGGCTATTCTCCAGGCAGCGGGCGGGAGAGCCTCGGCGAATTCCTAAATGCTTCCCTAATGGGGACGGGGCTGTCCCTCCGACGACGGTTACAAAGGGTTGTAGCTGGTTGAAGCTCCGGGCGCCGGGAGCATGCGTTTCCCCGCGGCACGGCGCGCGCTGCGAACCGCATTACTCTTGCGCTGCCGGATGAATATCAAGTTCGGGCTGATCCCGGCGGACTCGGAACAGCAGGTCGCTCATCCCTGACGGAGATAGGAATCGAGTCCAGATAAACCCGCTGAATCCGCTGACTCTGACCTGATTCGCACCCACCCTGGCGGCATAGCTGAAAATCAAGGTAGCCATTTCCCCCGGCCCCGATAGATTGTCAATGACTGCTTCGACCGAAAGGTGCTTGCTTTGAAGTTCCTCGAACGCCTGCTGCACGTGCGACTGGAGTGCCAAACAGGGTTCGGTGTGACATTCCAACATCTTTTCGACGGAATAAAGTGCCGTGTAGTTAATGCGGTCAACGAATGCCAGGTAGAGCAGTTGATTGGCAGGAAGGTAATGGACCGGAACCATCTCGGCCACTTGCAGCAGAGGGAAGGGTACAAGGTCGGCACACTCCAGGTAGCGGCGTGTCTGATTGAGGGGAAAGACGGGGATGGACCACTGCACGCCCAGCACCTTGGTGACCTGTTCTTCTGTGGCGGCCCCGATGTGCCGAAGCCATTCCCCGACTCGACCGCTCCCGGAGTCTTTCTGGGCCTTCAGAGCTTTTTTGAGTTGCTCATTGTCGACATAGCCGCGCGAAAGCATGAGCAGCCCCAGCGGCACGCGGTGCGGCTTCGTTTGAGGCCGGGCGGCAACGGGAAGCAATTGCTCGATCGCCGTGACTAGGGCACCTTGAAAACACACGGGACTGCAATACCACCGGCCGTCGAGCGAGAGTCCTCCCTGAGGTTCGAGCCACGCCCGCCACAGCCGCTTGCGATAGGGGCAAGTAGGGGATTCACATTGTCGTCGGAATCGGTCTGTCTTCATGGTAACTATGAAACCTATTCAAAGTTCATACCTTGCAAAGGGCAACGGGGTATCGTCCTGAGGCCACTGCTTGCTACTTCCGCAGCGAGTCAATCCTCTCGAGTGGGCTCACGATCTCCATGACGCGGAACCCATAATTCCCGTCGACAACAACGACCTCACCGCGCGCGATCACCTTTCCTCCCACCAGGAGGTCCACAGGGTCCTGGATATTCTTATCGAGTTCCACGACTGATCCCGCATTCAGATCCAGGATGTCGTGCAGCACCATTTGCCGTTCCCCAAAGCGCAAGGTCACGTCCAGTTCCACATCCATCAGCAGCTCAAGCTTCTGGTCGTGGGCCGCGGGAGGGGGCGTGGGGGGCGGCAACTCCAGGGGCGGGGGAACGGGCGGAAGAGGAGGGTTGAGAGCCATCTCCAAGGCCGGGCTGATTTCAGCAATGAAAGTAAAAGGCGCCAGTGTCGAGCTGCTCCACTGCATGCCGATTCGCACCGCGGGCTCCCCCGTCAGAGGCTCCAAGCCCGACCACTTAAAATTCACTTCTCCGCCCGCCAAACCTTTGAGAGCGCTTGCTGCCGCACCGGCAAATTGCCGGAACAACTCGCCGACCGCGTCGCGGTGGTCATCGCTCAGAGCTGTCGTGCCGTCCTGGGGTTCCGTCAACAGCATTTGAGCCAACCGGACGCCATCACCTTTCGACAACACAAACCCTTGTTCTCCGGTCAGGTGTTGAGCCGCCTCAAATCGGACCCTGAGGCTGTCTTCCTTAAGCGTCTCCAAGTGCGCTTGGGTTGCCTCCGCCGAAAGCTCCTGGGAAGTTTGGGGTGTACCGGCCACTTCCTGGAGTACGCGGCCGATGCTGGCGGTCCAGGTTTCGATATACTCTTGCAATTTTGGGCTGCGTGCGGCCGTGTTCTCGGTGCTCATGTGCTCTCCTTGCGAACAGGAACGGGCGTGTGCACGCGTTCATCCACCTGCGCGGCGCGACGCGGGCCGCAGCGGACCGGGTGGGCGCGAAACAACCTATGGCCACAGACTAATACATCGGCAGTTTCCGAAAGGGAGCATCCCAATTTCAGGACATCTCCGCGTTCCAGGGAAAGAAGCTGGGACACGCGCACACGTCTCTCCGGCAAGACAAACTCCAGCGGGAAGACGCAATCGTCGAGGTGCCTGCGGATCTGGATGGTGCTTTCCGCCGTGCCGCGCTGCTTTCGATATACCGCCTGCTGGGTAAGCTTCCGCAAGAGGGCATTGGAGACCGCGGCCGGCAGGGCGACGTTCAATATCCCGCGCGCCTCGGGCATGCGGATTTCGAAGCTCAGCGACAGGACTTTTTCGTTGGGCGCCATCAGGCGCGTGATTTCCGCCTGCCGAAGCCGCTGGTCGAAGCCGAAGTGCACTTCCAGTGCGGAGTGCCAGGTCGTTTCCAGTTCTCTCCCAATAATCTTAACGACACTTTCCAGGATCTCTTCTTCGATCTCCGTGATCTCGCGCACCGTGGCCTCAGTTCGACCCGGTCCCCCCAGCAGCAGATCGATGATGGGGAAAGCCAGCGGCAGGTCGATTTCGATCGCTGCCGCTACCTCCATCGGGCGGAGCGTCATGGACACCAGATACGTCACCTCCGGGATGCGTTGCAGGAACTCGCCATAAGCGAGTTGCTCGGCGGAGACGAGATTGACTTCGAAAGTGACGCGCAGATAGGCGCCGAGCGAGTGGGTCAGATTCTTCGCAAAGGTTTCGTGCAAGAGGCTAACGGAACGGAGTTGTTCCTTGGAGATCTTCGCCGATTGCCGAAAATTGCAGGCCGTAGAAGCGCGGATCGCGGCAGCGGGCTTAGGTCTTTCGGCGATGCGCCCCTGGGCAGCGCGAAAGAGTGCGTCAATTTCTTCCTGGGTTAGAATCTTCTCCATGCTGTCTCCATGGGGCTGGGGTAAGCGGGGGGCGGGCCATCCAACCGGGGCGCAGACTTCTCCAGCAGGGAGCGCATTCGGGCCCGCAGCCGAACCAGAGCCGAGGAGTGGATTTGTGAAACGCGCGCCTCCCCTACGCCCAGGACCGCTCCCACCTCTTTCATCGTAAGTTCTTCGAAGTAATAGAGGGAAAGGACTTGACGTTCCCGCGGCGGAAGCTCGCCTACGGCGCGTGCCAGCAGATCGCGAAGCTCCCCTTGCAAACACTGGGAGTAGGGTTCTTGGTCAGGGCGCTCGGGATGCGCCGCCAGGCTTTCGCGCTCCTGGCCGGACTCGGTCATCTCATCCTGCAGGCTGCCGAGGTCAAGTCCCCGCAAGTCTCCCAGCAGCCGATGCAACTCCTTCAACTCCATCCCCAGTTCAATCGCCACTTCTGGCTCGGTCGCCGGCCGGCCCAACTCGGCCCGAAGTTTCTGATGCGCCCGCTCTAGTTGCCGAGCCTTCTTGCGCAGGGGACGGGGGCTCCAGTCGAGATCGCGCAAGCTGTCCAGGATAGCCCCCTGGATCCGGTGCTTCGCGTAGGTCTTGAGCTCCACGTTCTTACTGGGGTCGTATTTGTGCAGCGCTTCAATCAGACCCATAATGCCCGCCTGGACCAAGTCATCCATCAGGATGTGAGGGGGCAAACGGTCGTGAATCCGGCGGGCGATGTAACGGACCTGCGGGAGTTGCTCCAGCAGCAGGCGTTCCTCATCTGTGGTTTCCAAGTGTGAAACGGACTCATAAGCTTTTTTGGCGGCTTTCATCATTCTTCCCCTTTACTTTTCGGCGCGGATTTCTTCCCCCCATTCACTGCACTACCCCCAGGGATTGAATGGAAACTGCGGCAGGAATTTCCGCGGGCGAGAGAACCACCAGCCTGGGGAGGAACGGCTCAAGAAGACGGCGCAGATGGAAGCGGGTCGGACTGCTGCAGAGAACGATGGGGGAGGGAACGCTCAGCGGCTCACCCAGTAGTCTCTTCAGGCCCTCCATGATTCGGCGAATCAGCGAGGGTTGCAGGGCGTTCGACGGCCGGCTGGCATGCTGCGGATCCAGGACTTGCGCGAGCTGCTCTTCCACCGTGGCGTCAAGCTGGATGACCATGAGCTTGCCATCGTCACCCAGCAAGGGTTGAACGAGCGCCCGGCCAAGCGCCTGCCGGACGCTCTCCACCCACAGAACCGGGTTCTTGTTCAGGGCCGCGGTGTCGAGCAACGTTTCGAGAATGGTTACCAAATCGCGGACGGAAACCTGCTCTCGCAGGAGTTGCTGCAATACTTTCTGGATATCGCCCAGACTCATCAGCTTGGGGACGAGTTCCTCCACGAGTTTGGGCTGCGACTCGGCCAGGGCGTCGAGCAGCCGTTTGGTCTCCTGCCGGGTCAGCAGCTCGTGGGCATGCTGCTTGATGACTTCCGCCAGATGGGTCGCCAAAACGGAAGTCTGATCCACCACGGCGTAACCGGCTGCCAAGGCCCGCTCGCGAAGGTTGGGCGCGATCCATTTCGCTTGCACGCCGAAAGCCGGCTCCTGGGTTGAACGTCCCTCCAAAGGCTGCGCGGTGGCCTCGGAACTGATCGCCAGCAAGCTGTCCTGGGCCATCTCCCAGCGCGCGATTTCCACTCCCCGCAGGCGAATAACATATTCGCGAGGATTGAGCTGCACGTTGTCGGTAATGTGGACAGGTGGAACAATGAAGCCCAATTGCAAGGCGAGGTGGCGACGCAGAGCGCGGATGCGGGCCAGCAACTGTCCACCCTGGGCTTGATCCACCATGGGCACGAGCCCATAGCCTACTTCCAGGCTCAGATCGTCGAGCCGCAGCAGGGTCTCCAGTTTCTCTTGAGCTTTTTCCGGCGGCAAAGTCGTGGAGGGCGTCACGGCTTCGGCGGCCTTGGCCGCGGTCGACTGTTTCGCCCGACGCGCCAACAAAACCAGGATCCCCGCCATGAGGAAGAAGGGAATTTTCGGTAGCCCGGGGACCAGGCCCAACGTTCCCATAATCCCGGAGACGATCCACAGCGGGTCGCTGCGGGGAAGCAGTTGCCGGGCCAGGTCAACCCCCAAGCTCGATTCGGAGGAGGCACGCGTGGCCACCATCGCTCCGGCGACGGAAACCAGCAGCGAAGGGATCATGGTGACCAGGCCGTCCCCGACGGTGAGAATGGTGTAAGTCTTCAGGGCCTCGCTGAGGGGGACGCCGTGGTAGAAGACTCCGATCAAAAATCCCGCGATGATGTTGATCGCGGTGATGAGCACGGTCGCCAAAGCATCGCGCTGACTAAAGCGTGCGGCGCCATCCATGGCCCCGTAGAACTCCGCTTCGCGGCCCACCAGTTCCCGGCGGCTGCGCGCCTGGGCCTCATCAATCAGCCCGGCGCCTAGGTCGGCGTCGATGGCCATTTGCTTGCCCGGCAAGGCATCCAAGGTGAAGCGCGCCGTCACTTCCGCGATGCGCACCGCGCCGTGGTTGATGACCAGGTACTGAATAGCGATCAACGCCACGAACAGGACGAAGCCTACGATATAATTGCCGCCCACCACGAACTGCCCAAAGGCTTCGATTACATTTCCGGCGGCGGCAGAGCCTTCGTTGCCATGCATCAGGATGCGGCGGCTGCTGGCCAGATTCAGCGAGAGTCGGAACAAGGTGAGCAGCAGAAGGAGCGAGGGAAATACGGAAAACTGCACCGGCCGCGAGATGTACATGGCCACCAACAACACCAGAACCGACGCCGTGATGCTTGCGGAAAGAAGGATATCGAGGAGGAAGGGCGGCAGAGGGACAAGCATCACGAAAACCATCGCCACGGCGACCAGCGGGACCATCCAGTCCATGGAAAGGCCCTTGGGAGCGGGGGTCGGATTGCGCGTCTGTGGCATGGTCAATTCCTAGAACTCACGTCTGATTCCCCCGGCGGGCCGCCCCTGCATTCGCAAGACCCTGGGTTCGGAAGATGAAGGCGAGGATTTCCGCCACCGCCGTGTACAATTTCGCCGGAATCGCCTGACCGATCTGGGTGGCGCGATAGAGGGCCTGGGCGAGGGGTGGATTCTCCACCAAGGGGATTCCGCGCCAGCGCGCCTCGCGCTTGATCTGCTGCGCAATCAGGTTGCGCCCCTTGGCCACCACCACGGGCGCGGGCATGCTTTCGGGTTTGTACTCGAGAGCCACGGCGTATTCGTTGGGGTTCGTCACCACCACGGTGGCGCGCGCCACGTCGCGCATCATCCGGCGGCGCCGCATCTCCCGCTGCAATCGCCGGATGCGCCCGCGGATCGCCGGATGGCCTTCCGTCTCTTTGAAGTCCTCGCGAACTTCTTCGCGCGACATGCGGAGTTGGCGCTCGTAGTTCAAGCGCGCCAGAAGGACATCGAACCCCGCCCAAAGGGTGAAAACGAGCGCGCCCTTCCAAGCGATCTCGAAGATGCGCATGAGCATCCAGCCCAGCGACGACCTGACCCCCACGCGGGACATGGGGAGAATCTGATTCCAATCCCTGGCCATGATGGACACGGTGAGATAGAGCAACAGAGACGTGGGCACCAGCGATTTCAAAAGGCCTTGCAACGCTCCCACCGAAAAGAGTTTCTGCAAGTTCTGGGCAGGATTCAGCCGCTGCGGTTTGGGGGACAGAGCCGCCGGCGCCACTATTAAACCCCCCAGGGCGAAACTGCCCCCCAACGCCACCAGCCAGCTCAGGAGCAGGACCGGCGCCGTCCAAACGCAAACTCTCCAGAAAACCCAATTGAGCAACGACGTGCTAACCGCCATATCACTTTGGGTGGCGATGGCGAGCGTGCGCTCAAAGAGCCCCCGCCACTCGCCTTTCCAGTTCCGCTGGTACCATCCCAGGAACAGCACCGCGGTCATCAGCGCGAGGGCGGCCGGCAACTCCCGGCTGCGGGCGACATTGCCCTCTTGCCGGGCTCTCTGGCGCCGCCGGGGGGTTGCTTGTTCAGTGCGGTTTCCCTCCGCCACTCGTCCCGCTCCTTAGCGCGCCAGGTGCATCAATTGCTCGCTCGTCACCAGCGCCTCATAGAAATATTTCTCCATGATTCCCGGCCAAAATCGCAGCGCTCCGAGCATCACCAGAAACGTCACGACGCTCTTGACGGAGATGCCCACGAACATCACCGGAAGCTGCGGCGAGGCCTTGCCCACGAAACCCAGGATGAGATCAATGAGTAACGTCGCCAGCAACGCGGGGATAGCGATTTGGAGAGCCACGACCAGCATCCCCCCGGCGGCGCGCCAAAGCGCCGCGGCGGCGGCCGGCGTCACCACCAGGGTTCCCGGCGGGCAGTACGTGAAGCTCCTGGCCAGACCGCGCAGCATCCAGTGGTGAACGTCCAGTTGCAAGAAGATCAGGAGGGCCACTAACTGGTAGAAATTGGAAAGGACCGGCGTCTCGACGTCGTTCTGGGGATTAATCAAGTTCGCCAGCGAATGCCCGACTTGAAAACCTACGACCTGCCCGGCCAATTCCACTCCCTCGAAGACAAACTGCAAGGTGAGCCCCATGATCAAACCGATGACCAACTCTCCTCCCACCATCCGCCAGGCGTTCGAGCCGCTCAAGGGAACGATGTCCGGGGCCACGACCGGATAGAGCAGGGCGGTGAGCATCACGGCGAAGCCTGCCTTGATGCGCGGCGCAATCGTCGCGCTCGCCAGGAAGGGAGCGAAGACCATGAGCGCGCTCACGCGCGCGCCGACCAGGACGGCGCGGCCCACCATAGCTGCGAGTCCCCATTCCACGTGTCACGCTCCGCGTCTCACCCCAGCCAGCGATGGAAATCCGTGAAGAGTTCCAGGGTGAAACCCACCATCCTCCGCACCATCCACGGCAAAAGCAGGAAAATGGAGATGGCCACGACCGCCAGTCGCGGTACCGTGGCCACGGTATGTTCCTGAATCGAAGTCATCACCTGGGCAATACTGATCAACAGACTCACCAGGGTGGCCGCCACCAGCACCGGCGCCACCATCCAAAGAGTCGTCAGGAGGGTTTCACGAGCCAGTTGCACGGCGGAATCTGCAGACATGAGTTGACCTCAATAAAAGCTTTTCATCAGCGAACCGACCACCAGGTTCCACCCGTCCACCATGACGAAAAGGAGAATCTTCAAGGGGGTGGAAATCACCACGGGAGGCAATTGCAACATTCCCACCGACGTGGTCACCGAGGCGACGACCAAGTCGATCACCAGGAAGGGAAAAAAGAGGATGGTCCCGATTTGAAACCCCGCCTTCAATTCCGAGAGGATATAAGCGGGGATGACCACCCGCATCGAAAGGTCCTCCGGGCGGCGCGGGCGAGGCTCCTTGGCCAATTCCACAAACAAAGCCAGATCCTTTTGCCGTGAGTACTTCAGCATGAACCGCCGCAAGGGCACGGCGCCGCGCTCCAGGGCATCCATCGCGGTGATTTGGTTGCTTTGCAAGGGAACGATGGCGCCTTGGTAAATCTCCAGACCCACGGGTTGCATGATGAAGTAGGTCAAGAAGAGCGCCAAGCCGATGAGGGTTTGATTGGTCGGGGTGCTTTGAGTTCCCAGAGCCTGGCGGAGAAAATGAAAGACCACCAGCAGCCGCACGAAGGGGGTCATGGCCAGCAGCAGGGCGGGCAGAAGGGTCAATACGGTCAGCAGAACGATGATCGTCCAGGGCAGCGACGTCCCGTTCGGGGTCAATCCCGGAAGGGTCAGACCGCCGGGGGGAGCGGGAGGCGCCGCCCAAGCCGCGGTGGGGGCAGCCCCGGCGGCTGCGCAGGCGGCCGACCACCCCGTGAAGCGAATTAGCCGAGTGCACTTCATAACCGAGATCCCGGGCGCTCAGACGACGCGGGAATCCGCCGGCAGGGGCGGCTCCGTGATCACTTTCCCCTCTTGCAACCGCGCCAGGAGGGTGAGAGAACTTCCGCTCCCGCCGATCAAGAATTCCTGGCGGTCGAATTCAATGACCGCCAAAAACCGCCGGTCGCCGAGCGCTAACGACTCCCGCACGCGCAGGCGCCGCCGGACCTTGCGGCTATCGAGGGCGCGACGCGCCCGTTGCCAGACCTCTCGCAGGGCAACGACCCAACCTGCTTCAACCCGGTTCCTGCCCGGGTTGGTGAGAATGTCTTCCATGATCTTTTGCTCCTTCCCCTGGGGCGGAGCCCGCGGTCAAACCATCTCCGTAAAACGGACCGCCAGGCGGTCCTCGATCACATCAAATTCCGCCCATCCCAACATGACGCCGTTCACCTGTACGGGGACATGAGCGCCCTCGTGCCGGCGCGTGTCCACAATGGAATTGACCTGCAGCGAGAGAAGATCCCGGATGGTGAAGCCCGGAACTTCCAGAGCCACAATCAGGTGGCAAGGCAAGTCCAGAATCTCCGGCCAGAGCTCCCGGAGGGGGGGAACTGGCTCCGTCACACGGGCTGGATCTCCGTTTCCCATCCCTCACCGCTGTACAAGGAAATCGGTGAAATAAACTTCCTTCACTCCTAATTCCGGTGCCTGTTTGCGGAGCGCCTGGATCAACTCTTGTTTGAGCTTTTGCTTACCGTCGGGCGCGAGCAAGGCGTCCGAGCGCCAAGTCGACAGCACGCTCAGGATCGTGTCGCGGAGGCGGGCCGTGGGAATTCCCGGATCTTCTCCCCCACTCTCTTTGGTGGGGAGCGAATTTTCGAGACCCAGGTCAATCCCCACTCGCAGAAACCGGTTTTCTTCGGGGTCCGCCAGGTTGACCACGAAGGCTTCCAGGTGTAAGACCGTCTTAACCTGCGTAGGACCGGCGGCTTTCTTGGCAGCTACGTGAGCGTTTTTGGAGGACGAGCCGCACCCCAACCAACCGGTTCCGGCCAGCAATACCAGTCCCGCCACCACACACGCGGGGCGCAGCGGTGACTTCTCGCTTCGAATCTTTTGCACGTGAACGACGCGAGTCATATGCGCATGTGCAGAAAAAGCAAGTCACCGTCCAAAAGGAACGAAACTCGGATGGCTCTTGAAGGATTGAAGAGGTGGGCAGAACCCTCGATGTTTGCAGATGTTGCGGTTGGTCGAGGCCTATCTTAAGTAGGCCCGGGGCACGCTACGATCTTGACCAGATAGTTCCAAGTTTGGAAACCCTCATTAAAGAGTTCTTAATTGATGGGGTTTCTAATTCTCCTGAAAAGGGAATTGCGCATTGTCGCGAACGCCTGGGAAGATAACGAGGAGGCTGCGGACATCTTGAGCGGAGAAGGGATTCGGGATTCGGGCGAGAGGAATCGGGTCATCGGGCCATTGAACCGCTTGCTCGTCACTTGTAACTCGCCACTTGTCACTGTTCTCAGCACTTGCCACTGCTGACTGGCGCTATATGGGGTTTGGGCAGGCTGGAGCAGAGCGAGCGGCTAGCGCTTGCCGCCAGGCGGTGCTTGCTGCGCACCACCTGATTGTGGATACCCCACCAATCCCCACTTATCCCTGCTTATTCCTGTGACTCCACCCTTACCCACTCGGTCATTCTGTCAATATCCAGACGAATCGTCTGGACAAATGACCCAGCTAAATTGTCTAGACGTAAAAGCAGTGGTCAGTGGCTAGTGGTCAGTGGCTAGTGGTCAGTGGTCAGTGGTCTTTCCCTGCCTACTGCCGACTGCCTACTGCCGCCTTCACCCTTCCCCTCCCCTCAGAAAAGCAGTCGTCCGTGGCCAGTGGTCAGTGGCTAATGGTCAGTTGTCAGTGGTCAGTGGTCTTTCCCTGCCCCTAACCCCCAACCCCTCAACAACGCCGGAACTGCGAATCTGGCCCGCGCAACGCTTACGGATGCTATCTTAAAGACCTCACTTGAAAATGAGGGGGCGGGGTGCATACTCTCCCGACAGGAGCAAGGATATTTTTTAAAGCCTCACTCCGACGACTCTATCTGGAAGACGAGCGCCCGCGGGCGGAAGGCGCAGGCGGGTTGCCCAGGGGAGCGGCCCAAGCTGCGGCCAGCTTTCAGAAAGCGTTCCGTCTGTACCCGGGTTTCCAGGGGTTTCTAGGCTATCCGCATAGGACCGACGTCGGCAGGGCGGGAGGCCCGGGTATGGGAATTCGGGGGCTCAAGCCAGCAACACGCACTCTTTTCCCGCCAGTTTTCCCAGCGCATGGTCAAACGTGACCAGAGTTAGCCCCTCAGCCCGCGCAAAGGCCGCCAGGTAGGCGTCTGGCCACTGCTGGTGGGCAAAGCGCGAACTGGCGGTCAGGGCGCGCAGCGCCGCCTCCACCCGCTCCGGGTCGGTCTCGGAATAGAAGCTTACCCGTGTGTCGTTCGAGAGCTGATCGTAGGCCTTCCAGGCTTCCTGCTGAGTCTTGACTTCATCACGCATGATGGCGGGATGGGTGAGCAGCCGCAGAAAGCGCAGTTGGGTGAAGCGGCAGAAAATGGCTTCCTCCGCTTCCAACCGCTCGAACCAGGCGGAGGCGATAGGGTGATGCTGGTGGCCCCGGTAGGCCAGCGCCAGCCAGACGTTCACATCAGGGAAATAGGATTTCATTGATCTCGCGGTTGGTCAGGCGCAGCCACCCGGGCCGCTTCGAGTCGATAATCGGCAGGGTGACCGCCGCCGCCTTGCGTGCCGGCTTTCCACCCTCCAGCTCCGCTTTGACGCCGCGCAAAACCAGCTCCTTCACCGAGCAGCCTCGCTGCGCCGCCGCGCTTTTCAGACGCCGGTAAACGGGATCCGGAATGTCCACCGTGGTTCGCATGAAATGATTCTACCATATTTATGGTTCTGGTGGGCGAGGAGAAAGGCATGGACGTCCGATTGGCTGTTGATGTGGTGCGTATGGCGCGCGAAAAACTTTATGATGTGGCGCTGATCTTCAGCCAGGACCAGGACCTCTCCGAAGCGGTGCTGTCCTAATTTGAGATGTAGCGCCGGGCTTTAGCCCATCAAGTGCCACCCTAAAGGGCGGCGCTACGTCAAATTAGGACAGCACCTCCGAAGCCGCTGATGAGGTGAAGGCCATTTCCGTCCAACAACGCCGATGGATAAAAGTAGCGTGCGCTTTCCCGGTCAGTCCCACCGCAGTAAACCGCCAAGGCATTAACGGCGCGGACTGGATCAAAATCGATCGCGCAGCTTATGACGCGTGCCTCGATCCCAACGACTACCGGCCAAAACCGTAATGTGACCAGACCTGATTACCGGGGTTGACCGCGCCCGCGGGCGGAAGGCGCAGGCGGGTTGCCCAGGGGAGTGGCCCAAGCTGCGGCCAGTTCTCAGAAAACGTTACGTCTGTCCCCGGGTTTCCCGTCTGTCCCCGGGTTTCCTGCGAGTGTCTGACATGGCACCGCCAACGTCACGGCTTTGAGCGGCAATGAGCACCCACCAAACAGACCTACATCCGCCTCCATTGAGAGGGAAGATAGTCGGCGCGTCTTATTTCTCTAATTGACTGATCCCAGGTGCTTTGATAAGCGCCTGTTCGTTGACGTTGACATTTTACAGAATCTTCAAATAAAACTGTTGACATTGTCATCTTTCTGGTTTACACTCTGCTTGAGCTTGGAGGTGTTCGATGCCAGATGGTGACCGGTTCGAAAGGAGGCTGAGATGCTCCAGCATTCAGCGATTAGTCGAGTACGCGAAGCAATCCCTTTCACTTTCTCGTGTGATGGTTTTCCCGTCCGCACTAAAGGGTGTGCCCAGTGTGGATTCTGCACTTCATGTTTGCTGAGACGGTATTCCCTGGAAATTGCAGGTTTGGCCGATCTGAATTCAAACGGATATCTCCAGGATTGGAGAACCCAATCATTTACGCTCAGCCGACACCATCTAAGAGGCTTACGAGCAATGGACTGGCAAGTCCTGAGGCTCGCGAGTTGTTTCAACGAGCGGAATCCATGGAATGCTCTAGTTTCGGAATTTCCTGATTTAAGGGTATTGGTAGACGATTTGTGTCTGGCGGATCACGAGACTCCTGCCCGGGTAGAGTGGCAATTCGAGCGAGTCCTGCGACAGCATGTGGCGGACTGGCCGAGTTTCTCGGCCTTACAGTTACTGCGCACAGGCCACGAAAAAGCGGCATAGCCCAATTGGGGGTAACAATGAGCTTGATTTCGGAACAAGTTGATCCACGAATCCTAGCATTGCGGTTGCAAGAAGCACGAAAGGCAACGGGCATGACGCAGCAAGAGGTTGCCGACGGTCTCGGAATGGCTCGCACGACTGTCGTTGCGATCGAAAAGGGAGAACGTAAGGTCACTTCCCAGGAGGTTGTGAAATTTGCCAAGTTATACAAAAGAGCGGTGTCTGAATTGGTGAGCAAACGTGTTGTTGCCGAGAGCTTGGTTCCACAGTTCAGAGCCTCTCTGAAAGATGTGGACGTCAGTTACGATCAGGCAGCAATCGAACTTCAGAACCGTGCGGAGGACTACGTTGAACTCGAACGAATTGTCGGAGCGCCCTTGCCCATGCGATTCCCCCCGGAATACGACACCCGGGGAACGGCGCCGGAGCGCATTGCAGAGGATATAGCCACAGCGGAGCGCAATCGTCTCGGCATGGGAGACGGACCCATTGGCAATTTGAGGGACGGATTGGAGAATGACATAGGAATCAGAATCTTCTATTACCCGATGCCGAGCAAGATCGCTGGTTTATTTGGTTATAGCGACGTTTTGGGCGCGTGCGTTGGAGTGAATTCCGATCATCCTCGCGATAGGCGCAATTGGACGTTAGCGCATGAGTACGGTCATTTCCTAACGACGCGTTACCGAGTGGAAGTAACGGTACTCAGGACCGACAAGAAGCCGGTCGGAAAGGAACGCATTGCCGACAGCTTTGCGAAATACTTCCTAATGCCAGCCCCAGGACTCAATCGCAGGTTCAGCGAGATTCACAACGCGGCAACCAGAGGTATTACGCTGGCAGATGTGTGCAATCTGGCCAACTTGTATCAGGTTTCTGTTCAAGCCCTCGTGTTGCGTCTGGAGGACCTTTCAAGACTTCCCGCTGGAACTTGGGAGCGTCTTGGTGCGGAGGGGTTTAAGGTACAGTACGCCCAAAAGCTATTGGAAATCGACGCTAATCCGCCTTTCAGAGAATTAATGCCGCCGAGGTATGTCAGCCTTGCGGTGGAGGCATATCGGAAAGGTTTCCTGAGCGAAGGACAGTTGGCTCGATTCTTACGCACTGACAGGGTTTCTGCTCGCCTTCAGGTTGAACTGCTTGAACACAAAATCCACGTGGAGAACGGCGGGGAGTTCAGGCCGATTGCTCCTGATCTAGCCCAATCCTTAGGGGGCAGGTAGGAGCAAGCAAGCGTGATCACCGACCGGTCGGCTGTACTCGATACTTGCGTTCTCATCAATCTCCTCGCTACTGGCCGCGCAGCCGAAATTGTTCGGGTTATCGCGCCCGCGCGAATGGTTTGCTCCGCTGTTTCTGAGGAGAGTCTCTATTTGCGACCTCTTGAAGCCGAGGGCCGACCCGAGCCCGTCGATCTCCAGACACTGATTGACGCAGGAGTCTTCACGCCGTGCCAAATTGAAGGAGTTGCGGAAGAAGACCTTTACGTAACCTATGCGTTGGAACTCGACGACGGGGAGGCGATGAGTCTTGCGATCGCGCAATCGCGCAATCTCGTGTTAGCTACGGATGAGAGAAAGGTCCGGCGAATTGCTCGAGAAAATGTGCCGCTGCTTTCCATCATTTCAACTGCTGAGATTGTCCGCGCTTGGGCGGAGGGAAAGGAGTTGAGGGATGTCACTGCGGTAGCGCGTTCCATACTTGTAAGGTCAAGGTTTCGTCCGCCGGACTCGGACCCGCTTGCCATCTGGTGGACTGAGATGCTGAACCGCTAGCTCCAGAGGAACTTGCGTACTCAAGTTAGTCGCGAACGCGGGACGGAGGTGATGGACGCGCCCGTCACGCATTGGTGTCAATGTCGTGTTAGGCACGGCAAGACGAGATCGATCACCTCCGAAATGCGTCGCCCCTCTGTGCCCGTGCCCTAACGGTCGTCATTATGTGGTCGACGAGCCGATTCAGACTCTTCCACTTCATTACGAGCATAGAAGGATCCATGCCATACTGTGCCACAATGTCCTTCAACGCCTCGATATCGAGCTGCCGCAGCTTGGCTAAAAGCGATTCTTCACCCTGAGAGTATTCCGTGAATGGGTCGAGGAGGGCTGGTTTTCGTCGTCTCCGATTCTGGCTGGGAGGAGATTTTCCCGCGCTGCCATCTAATGCCTCTTCGATTCTCTTAGATAAGGTCGGATCCTTCTCTACGACTTCCGCAAGGACGCGAAAGATACGCCGGAGGCGCTGATCTGGGGTCATGACTCTACCCTCCGCTTGAACTCGGCTGCCAGATCACGATACGCCTCAAACTGTCCCTGATAACCGTACTTCTGGCGAAGTGTCCCTATAGGGGCGAATTCGGCTGCTTCGGAGATGTGCCCACTTTGGGGGATGATAGTATCAAACACCGGAGCATCCTTACGATTTTGCCTTAGGCGGCGGGTCGTGTCTACGTGCAGCCCAACCTGAGTCTGATATTTGCAAATGACTATTCCCAATGGCTCTATTTGTTCAGCGATACTCGCCGAGAAGTCTTTGACGCGCTTAACGATTTGAGGAATACCGTAAGTTGAGAGAATGTCCGGGATCGTGGGGATGATGTACCCCTGCGCGATCCGCAAGCCGTTGAGGGTGATGATACCCATGCTTGGGGGGCAATCAATAAGCGGGTAGCGCACAGGTACGCGCATTTGGCGTTCCTGTGCGGCTCTTCATCGCGCATCCGGATTCATTGAAATTCAGGGGTTAGGGATTGGGGATTAGGGGTTAGGGACGAACAGGTGCTGGGTGCTGGGGACTGGGGGCTAGGGAATTCGATCACGGGTTCAAAATTCCAGATTCAAGACGAGCTGGTAGCGCACAGGTACGCGCATTTGGCGTTCCTGTGCGGCTCTTCATCTCGTATCTGCATTCATTGAAATGCGGGGATTAGGGGTTCGGGATTAGAGGTTGGGGAAAGATGGGGGCTGGGTGCTAGGGACTGGGGATTGGGGGCGGGGGGACGGGGCGAACCCCATTCCCGGTGGGCTCGTGGTACACTCAATCCAGGCGCGAGTCCGTTGGCGCAGCACTCTGTCGGGGTTAGGGGCTCGGGATTAGGGATTAGGGAAAAGCCCTTCAAGAAACAGGGAATTGCGCGGGGAGAGTGTCCTATGCAGGTCGTGAAAACTAAAGGTGAGGTGGGGCCGGACGGGCGGTTGCGGCTGGATGTGCCCGTGGAACTTCCGGCTGGCGCCGTGGAGCTCGTCCTGGTGGTGGGCAGCACGCCACAGCCCAACGGTTCCAAATACGATTTCGCTGACGTTGTCGGAAAGCTCGAATGGCAGGGCGACGCCCTCGCAGAGCAGAGAAAGCTGCGCGATGAGTGGTGAGCGCTATTTGTTGGATACCAACGCCATCGTCTGTTTGCTGCGCGGCGACCAGGCTTTGCACCGGCGACTGCGGCGGGCGGAGTGGGTGGGGATTTCCATCCTCTCCCAAATCGAGTTTCTCGCTTTTCCCAACCTCAGTGCGAACGACCGCGGCATTTTCCAACAATTCACCGACTCGATTGATGTGGTGGGCCTCGACCGAACTGAGCGGTTGCTGATCGATAGAGTTGTGAGCTTGCGCGCGCAGTATCGGTTGAAGCTTCCCGATGCGATCATCGCTGCTACAGCCATTGAACGCGCCGCCATTTTGATTACCGATGACAGGCAACTCCAAAAGTTGCCGGCCCTGAAAACCTCAGGAACTTCAGCCTCCACCCCTTGAACACAATATTCAAGGGTGCGAAGTTACTCCGCTTAAAGCTTCTACCTCACGCTATTCGCCCACATCAGGAAGGCAGTTGTCGGTGGTCAGTTGTCAGTGGTCAGTTAAACGACCAAAGGCACAGCAGGCCCTCGCGGTCAACCGGTAGGTAGGTGACGCGGTAGCCATCCGAAGAGCCATTCACCACAGAGGGCACGGAGAATACGGAGGCAGGCTGGGGAGTTGTTCTCGGTGACCTCTGTGCGCTCTGTGGTGAATCAACGAAAGACGCCTGTCCTGAAATTGCTCACCCTGACCCACTCCCGGCATATCCTCCTGCATCGCTTTACGGGCTCGCTCTATGCTAAGGTACGCCGCAGGAATCGCGACCAACAGGAGGAAGGATATGAAACGACGAGAATTCATCGCAAAGACCACAGGGGGAGGCGTTCTCGCCGCCACCGGTGCTCGCGCCGCCGGCCCGCAACCGGCGAGCAGCCACTCCTTAACGGACCTCACCCGCCGCGAGGAAGTGGTGATCGAGCGTGCGGCGCTGGGCAATCCCCATGCCGGCAAAGTGCTGGCGGTGATCCAGCCCCACGCCGACGATATTCCCCTCTTCGCTGCGGGCACCGTGGCGAAACTGATTGCCGAGGGCTATACGGGTTACCTGATCCGAACCTCCAACGATGACATGGCGGGGGTGGGGACTCCCGGCGAAACCATGTTGAACAACGAGAGAGACAATGACCGGCTTGCCAAGGTCCTCGGCCTTCGCAAAGTCTTCAATCTCGAATACCGAAATCACCGTATGGACGGCGTTTCGCGCCAGGATATGCGCGGCCGGTTGATCTTTCTCTTTCGCGTCTTGAAAGTTGACACGGTCATCTGCTACGACCCGTGGGGGCTCTACGAAGAGAATCCCGACCACTATGTCACCGCTCAGATGGTCGAATCGGCCTGCTGGATGGCGGGCGGAGATAAGGATTATCCGGAACACTTTGAAGCCGGATTGCAACCACGCATGGTGGGCGAAAAGTACTACTTTGCACGAGGTCCCCAGCTTGCCAACCGAATTGTAGACATTACGCCCTATATTGACAAAAAGGTGGAGGCTAATCTTGTGAATGTGACACAAGGTCCGGCCGGACAAAACGGGTCTCGCGTGCGAGCTCGATTGGCTGCCCAGGGCCGCCGCCTCCCCATCCTGGGTTCGAGCGATGACAGCGCTAATCGCCTTTATATCAAGCACATCGTCTTAGATTATGACTCTCTAAGCCTCCGCGGAATCCCCTCCGACCGGGAGGTGGGGCGACCCTATGGGCTGGAATGGGCAGAAGCTTTCCACTACATCGGGCCGCCTCAGTCCAAGCTCGACCAATACATCTCGGAAAACGCCGTGGCGCTCTAGGCGCGCGGGGCGCCCGGACCGACATGGACCCGTCGATCTCGCGCCCCACGCCTGGGAGGGGGGTAGCCCCCTCCCTGCTAAGGGCTGGAAGGGGGTTTCCGCCCTCCGTTGCATTTCCGGCAGTGACTTACGCAGGCTTAACTTTGTATCAAGTTGATAGAGGCCTGCATCACATCGTCGGCGGTGGTGATGGCCTTGGCATTGGCCTCGTACCCGCGTTCGGCCTGGATAAGCTGGGTGAAGGCCGTGGCGATGTCCACGTTGGAGGCCTCCAGCGATCCCCCGTCCAAAGTTCCACAGCCACCCGTTCCAGGCGCCGAGATACTGGCAGCCCCGGAAGCCAAACTCCCCTCGTAGTCGTTTGATCCGAGGTTGGTCAGACCGTCGTAATTCGGGAAAGTGGCGAGTGCAATTTGGCCCAGGGCGACAGTTTGACCATTCGAAAGAACCCCCTCGATGATCCCGGACGAGTTGATGGAGTAGCTCTGCAAGGTTCCAGGACCATAGCCGTTCTGCACGGTCCCGGAGGTGGCAGAAGGTTCCGACGTCTGGGTAATGTAAGGAGCCCCGGATGAATTGAAGAGTTGCCAATTGAGGCTCATGGTCTTTGCCCCGTCCGCCAAGCCACTGACGGTAATCCCGCTTACATCTGCCGCGGGCGAAATCAAGTTTCCGGACGCGTCGAACTGCAACGTCCCGCTCCCTACAACCTGGGGGGCGCCCGTGGCCCCCACGTCCGCCGCCGGAATCGTAATCTGATAGGACCAGGTTCCCGGCGAATTGATGGTGAAATTGAAGTTCAGGACGTGGCTGTCGCCGAGTGAATCATAAACTGTTATGGGTGTGCTAAATGACTGACCGCTCGCGCCTCCCGAAAGCGTTGCGCCCCCGAATGATCCGGTAATCCCGGTGCCAGTATTCCAGTTGGTGGAGGTAAGAATATTGTCGCCACCAGACCCACCCTGAATTGCTTGCAGGGTGAGCGTGGTGCCCGTGGGATTTGTGGCTGTGGCCGAAGTGTTGGCGAGGGTGCCGGTGCCGTAAGTAACGCCTGCTCCCTGCCCTCCTGTGGCCGCCGCATTGATGGCGCCGGCCAGGTTGGCAAGGGTCGAGGTGACGTCGGATCCGATCAGAACGTCATTGGCTGCGGTGAGATTGTTGACACCGGAAACGAAGGTGTAGGTCGTTCCACCGACGGCAACGGTCTGGCCCGCGGTGGGGAGCGGAGGTGGCACCGTGAGAGCCCCGGTCGCCTGCTGAACGTTGGCGCCTCCCGCCAAGTCTCCGCCCGCGAAGGAAATCCCGGCCCAGTTGGTCAAGACGGGAGTGGAATTGCCCCCCGCCCCACTATCCGCTGCGGTAAGGGTGATGGTGCTGGCCGTAGAACCGGTGACAGTTGCCGAAGCGTTGGCGCCGCTGACTGAGGAGAAGGTGGCGCCGACACCGGCATTCGCGAAGTCATTCGTTGAGTTATCGGTGATGGCGTCCATCAGGTTGGAAAGAGTTTGCGCGACGGTGCCGCCGATCAGAACGGTGTCAGGCAGACTATTGCCATTGATGGCGTTCGCGAAGGTGTAGGTGGTGCCCCCGATGGTAACGAACTTGCCTGCGGCCGGCACGACAGTCCCCGCCGCCGCCGTGAGAGTCGCGCTCGCCGACACACCAGCCCCGCCTCCTGTCAGGTCTGCGACTTCGAATGCAGCCCCGGTCCAGCTTGTCGTGGCAGCAATAGTATCGCCCGCCGCCCCACCATTGGCTGCGGTAAGGGTGATGGTGCCGGCCGCAGCGTTCAACGCGGCCGTGACCGAGGCATTGGCGCCGTTGACTGAGGAGAAGGTGGCGCCGGCGCCGGCATTCGCGAAGTCATTCGTTGAGTTATCGGTGATGGCGTCCATCAGGTTGGAAAGGGTTTGCGCGACGGTGCCGCCGATCAGAACGGTGTCGGGCGAGCTATTGCCCGCGATGGCGGTCGCGAAGGTGTAGGTGGTTCCGCCGATGGTAACGTACTGGCCGGCGGTCGGGACAGCCGCTGGCGCAGTGAAAACCGCGGTAGCCGTCTGAGCGGGCGCGCCTCCCGTAAGGTCTGCCGCCCCGAATGAAGAGGTAGTCCAGGTGGTCGTGGTGGGATCGGAGTTACCAAGTGCCCCGGCATTGATCGCTTGCAGGTTGAGAGTGGTGGCCGTAGAACCCGTGGCCGTGACGGTGGTGTTGGCGACGGTGCCAGAGCTATAGGTAGTGCCTGCCGCTTGCCCTCCCGTGGTGGCCCGGTTGATGGCGCCCGCCAGGTTCGCGAGTGTCGATGCCACGTCGGGCCCGATCAGAACAGTGTCGGCCGCGCTTTGGGACGTGATGGCGGATGCGAAGGTATAGGTGGTTCCACCGACCTTAACGGTTTGGCCCGCGGTGGGGAGTGCAGGCGGCACCGTAAGGGTCCCGGCGGCCGTCGCCAAGGTGGCCGAAGAGTCCAGGTTCATATCCAATTGCACGTTGGAGGTTGCCTGGGGAATGTAGTTTTGGCCGCTGGAAATGATGATCGGGGCAAGGGCTTGGCTGGTGCTGACGGCACCGTTCACGGCAGGATAGCCCATCACATAGCTCCCGTTGCTGTCCACAAGATTCCCTTGAGCATTCAAAGTGAAATTACCTGCACGGGTATAAACCTGCGTCCCTCCCTGATCCAATACAAAGAGCCCGTTCCCCTGGATGGCAACATCCGTCGGTACGCCCGTCGTGGTAATACTGCCCTGCGTAAATGGCGAGTCGACGGAACTCATCGTTGCGCCAACCCCCACTTGCACCGGGTCACCAGCCCCGTCGGTACCCAACATTTGGTAAAACAGGTCGCTGAAAATGGGCGTCCCCGTCTTGAACGCGGTGGTGTCCAGGTTAGACAAATCATTGGAAATAACCGAGAGCGCTTGTTCCTCGGCATCAAGACCGGAAAGTGATGTGGAAAAAGATCCCATATTTCTCCTCCTAATTTGGTGTGGTGCCAGAACTCGAGGTCGTTGACGAGGGAGCATATTCCTGCACGACCTGGTTGATCTGCGTCACTTGCTCGAGTTGGTTCAGATCCACAAGCTGCGACATGAAAGTTGTCGGATCCATGGGTTGCGTCGGGTCCTGGTTTTGGATTTCTGCAACCAGGAGGGACATGAAATCGTTGGGATTCAGCCCATCGGTAGAGGCCGAAGAACTGGTTGAGGTTGAACTGCCGGCGCTATTGGTGTTCGTCGTCGCATCGAATGCGTGAAGACCATTGATCATCATGAGTATCATTCTCCTTCGGCCCGGCTAAGCCCGAACGCTTAGACCGGCTGCCGGATTTGCGAATTCCTCATCGTCCAAAATATTGCTCGCCGCACTGCGCGGCTGTGGTGGGTTGTCCCATAGGAGGACTTGACGCTGCGGTGTAGGGGAAGAATCCGACTGAGAATCTTGCTTTCCCCCCCCACTCATTCCTCCTCCTACGTGATCCTGGTAAACGGCAACGTTTTCTACGCGCAGGTTGCGCTCTCCCAGAGCGCGTTCGAGCGAAGGCAGACCCGCCGCCAGCAGTGTGTGGGCTTCTTGACCCTCCACATGAATTTCAGCACCCACCGATCCCTCGTGCACGACGGTGTGAACTTCCAGGGGGCCCAGGGCAGCGGAGCGAAGTTCCACATGCATTTCCGCGCCGCTGGCTGAGTCACTGAGCCACGCCGACCTCACAATTTTGCCTGCCCCGCCATCGTAATCCTGCCAGGCTGAGAGCGTCGTGGGCGGCTGGCTGGAAGACTGCGGAGTCTGCGGGGAAGGGGGGTTGGCGTGGCTCACGGCAACGCTGGGGGTATTGGCGGTCAGGAGACTCGCGGCCGAATCAGCGGATGGGTTGCCGGCGAGGTTGGGAGGGAATGTTTTGATTCCGGTCGGATTATCCCCTGGCGATGGCCCGCTCTGCTGACCGGATTTTCCTTGGCCACCTGTCGTTGCGTCCGAAAGGTTAGCGTGGGCCGCGCTTTCGCCTGAATTGGGTGATGCCGCAAGATTGGGCTGAATACCGTTGGCTTCGGGGGCCGGGTCTTCATGCAAAGTCATTACCGCGGTGGCAGGTTGCGAATTCGGGTCGGGCTGCGGGGATGCAACCGGGCTGGCCGGGAAGGAATGCAGGGCTTGTCCACTCGCTGCCTCCGTCTCATTGTCCTTCAGCCAACCCGTCGCGGTCGCCGAGCTGCCGGGAACCGGCGCGGAGTGAATGGCCCCCTTCAGCGGATTGTTCACCAGGTTTTCGGATTTGGGTGCGGCCGGATTCTGGAGTGAATCCATAGCAGCTTTGGGCAGGCTGCCGCTCAGTGCGCCCGCTGCCTGAGGAGCGCTTCCCGGCGAGGGCTTTTCCGGCGCCGTGGCTCCCTGCGATTCGTTCCCCGAAACTTTAAGGTTCATTTCTGTGCCCGCAAACTTTCCCAGCAGGCTCGAAAATTCGGCCAGTGCCGGATGTTCGATTGTGGAGAGCGGGGTGGAAGGATCGCTTACCTCCGGGCCATACGTAGTAACGGCCTGTTCCGTGAACTCTGCCGTCCAATTTGATACCTCGGTGAAATCCGGGTTAACAGGAAGCGCGAACTCAGGCGCGGTCGAAGTTGTTTCCGGGGCGGTTAGGGGCGCAGACTTTCCCGTGAGAGATGCCGAAACGGAGGAGCCACCTGGAGTCAACGCGGGTGGACTGGACATGGGCGGGGCAGGCGAAAGCACGGGTCCGTGTTGTACCGGTTGCGATGAAGACTGCGCACCAGAATGTGATGTCAACGCAGGCGGAGTGACCACTGCTTGCAGGGCTTGTGTCTCCGCCGTTTTGGGCCATTCGGTCACGCGCAAAGACCCCTCCGTGCTCGGGATGGCCTGCGATCCATGACTGAGTTTGGGCACCGTTGCTTCATTGGCGAGGACGTCGCTCGGCACTTGCGACCGGGATGCAGAAAGTGCGAGGTCGGGAGCACTCTTGAACTCCGGCGTTGCCGGCAGGTAGGGAGCATTTACGATTTGCGGCTCAGTTGGTTTAATGCTTCCAGGAAGGCCTTGAGTTTTCGCTGGGAGGACCGGCGCCGTTTTTGTTGGACCAGGATCGGAAGCAGAGCCGGCTTGATTTGGCCTGTACGTGGGGATTTGTCCGCCGCCATGAGCAGTGAATACTTCCGGGCCCGAACCGCCAGTCGCGGTCGGCCCAACACCATTGCCCTCCACGCCGGAAAGGGTCTTGTCGCTGACCTCGTAATCACCTTGCTCCCCCACGGGGGGGGCCGCAAGTCTCGTCACGGTACTGGACTGGGGGGCAGGCGGTGTGCTCACGGAGCTGCTAGGGGTTTCTTCCGCTGCCGTGTCCCACGTGGTGGTCGTGGCGGGTTGGACATAGTTTGCAATCAAGCAACTCATAAAAATTCCCGCCACCGTGGAGGAGTCGCCCGAGGAGTTTTCACCCGCAGATTTCTGGCGGGGAGAAACTCTTGGGCCGGTACTCGGCGCATCCAGGGTGGCGGTTGAGGGGGCACCCAAAGCGCGGCCAAGCGTCGAGGCGAAGGATTCGCCCGGGGCCGGAACGCCGCTCAGTGTTCCCGAGGGGGGTAATGTCGGGGTGGTCGCGCCAACGGATTGAACCACGGCAGGTTCCATAAGAGCATCGGCCCGATGGGCCGCTGACCAAAGAGCATGGGCAACGCCAAACACAGCCTGAGCAATGGCAACGAGCCCAAAGCCGGAATCTCCCTGAGAACTAAAGTAATTCCGACTTGGGCCGAACTAAAAGCGTAGAGGATCTGCCAGGGAAGGGGTGTCCGGAGAGGAAAGGTTTGCCGGTCGACTAGGCAACAACTAGCTGGATGCTTGCCCCTGAAGTAGGATGAGAAACCTGTCGTCCAACTGTTGTTGCACGCGCCGGTCGTGAACCAGGCGGTAGGCTGCAAACTGCCGGTCCCGAAGGTTTTCCAGAATCTTGCGCTGTTGTTGAGCTTTGCGGAACGCTGCGAGTTGGCGAACCCGCAACTCCTCGAGTTTCAAGAATTGTTCTTTTCGCGCCGTAATTTGTCGGATGCGCATGCGGTCACAGGCCAACTCGAACTGAAGTTCGGCTCCGAGCAGACCGCGGCGGAGATTCTTCTTGGACTCGCCGAGAGCCCGCAGCCTTTCCGCTTTGGCTTCTTCCCAATGCTGGCGTGCCTTTACCACCTCCCGGGTGATGATCTGAAGCCGTAGGCGCTCACGGCGCTCGAAACTCTCGCGATAGCGGAGCACGGCTTGTAATGAGAAGTGGAAAGCCATAGTGGAGTTAGCCGGGCAGCGACTGGAGGGCTGCCAGGGTTTGGGCTAGGGGAGATTTTTCATCGCCCCTCTGCTGAAGAAAGGCAGTCAGGGCCGGAATGACTTCGATCGCCTGGTCGAGCGAGGCATCGAGGCCCTTCTGGTACGCACCCACCCTGATCAAATCTTCGGACGCCGTGTAAGCCGCCAGGAGTTTCCGCAGCCGCCGCGCCTTTTCCAGATGCTGAGAAGAGCAAACCGCGGGCATTAATCGGCTCAGGCTGTCCAGGACGTTGATGGCAGGATAGTGGTTCTGTGTACTCAACCGGCGATCCAGGACGATGTGACCATCGAGGAGGGCGCGGACCGCATCCACCAGAGGATCCTGTTGATCGTCACCTTCCATGAGCACGGTATAAAATGCCGTGATGCTCCCCCCATTGAAGTGACCGGCGCGTTCAATCAACTGGGCCAGCAAAGTGAAAACCGAGGGTGTGTAGCCCTTCGCCGTAGGAGGCTCGCCAGCGGCCAGCCCTATTTCGCGTTGGGCCATGGCGAAGCGCGTCAAAGAATCGACCACCAGCAGAACGTTTTTGCCCCGTGCGGCAAAGTATTCGGAGACGGCGGTTGCCACCAGCGCCGCGCGGATGCGCAGCAGGGGCGACTGGTCCGAAGTCGAGACCACGACGACCGAACGCTTCCGGCCTTCTTCGCCGAGGGTTCCTTCCAAAAACTCCCGCACCTCGCGGCCGCGCTCACCGACCAGAGCCATCACGGTCAGGTCTGCCGCGCTACCTCGGGCCATCAGCCCGAGTAGCGTGCTCTTTCCAACCCCGCTGCCACCAAAGACGCCCACTCTCTGACCACGCCCGCAGGTAAGGAAGGCATCGATCGCACGGACCCCGCAACCGAGGGGCTCGTGGATGGACAGTCGGTCCAGCGGCAAGGGACCTAAACAGTGGAGCGGCCAGTAATCCTGGGCTCGATAATCCGGACGGGAATCGAGGGGCCTGCCACATCCGTCAATGACCCGCCCCAGCAACTCATCCCCAACCCGCAAAGTTGGCCTGGCGCCCCAAGTCACGATCCGATCGCCATAGCGGATGCCACTCAACCTGTCCAGGGGCATCGAGAGGACCGTGCTGCCGCGAAATCCCACCACCTCTCCCCCGTGGGCTTGGCCTGTTGGGCCGAAAATTTCACAGCATTCTCCTAGCGAGCAGAAGGGTCCCTCCGACTCCACAATGTGACCCACGGCTTTGGTGACTCGGCCGGACCAGCGCGCGGTAGAGAGGCTTTCCAACTTGCGGAAATAGGGGGCCAGAAGTGAGGGGCTATTCATTCGGCTTTTTGTGGCCGTTGGGCCAGCAAATCGAAGAAACCCTGCTCAATTTCTTTGAGCTGGGCTTCCAGTGTCAAATCTGTCGAGCCGAGTTCAGTTTCCAGGCGGCAGTGCCCAAGCCCTAGGGCGGCATCACCCATCAGCTCGGGGACAGACTGGAGGTCAGGCTGTTGTGCGAAGAATTGTTGCCATGCCTGGATTTGTTCGGGATGAACTCGCAGCCGGACATGCGTTCCAGCGGCCACTTTGTCCAGTCCGACGCGAACGACTCCCGCCAAGAGCAGAGGATCAACCTGAGCTTCCCGGTGCAGGATTTTGCGGGCGATGGCCAGAGCCAGACCTACCACTTCTGCTTCTACCCGGCCGAAGTAGGCCGCGCGCTCGCGTGCAAACTCGCGGATCGCCTGGGCCAGCGCTTCGTGCTCGGTGGCCAGCCGCTTCTCATATTCCGCCCGTGCCTTGCCCTCCGCTTCTTCCCGGCCTTCCTGGCGGGCACGAGCTTCACGTGCCCGCGTCTGCTCATCGCTGGCGGGTAGCGGGCCTGCGCCTTTTGTTTCCGAACCCCAAAGGCGTTCCAATGTGGAAGAGTTGCCCGGGGACGAAGCAGGCTTCGGGGCGCCGGGCACCAGGGGGGCCGGGTAAACATAAGTTTGCGCTGGCAATTCCGCCTCGTGGGCGGTTGATTCGGGATCAGACCACATACGCGTCATCTCCGAAACTCTTCAGTGTCAGCTTTCCATCCGCTTCGAGCGTGCGCGCGTGTTGCACGACTTCTTGTTGGGCTTGGGTCACCTGCCGGGCGCGTACTGGACCCAACGCCTCCATGTCTTCCTTCATCATCTGGACAGCGCGCGAAGACATGGTTTTGAAGATATGGTTCTTCATCTCTTCGGAAGCGCCCTTCAAAGCCAGAGACAACGTCTTTTTATCCAGATTACTGAGCAGCTCCCGGATGCTCCCTTCCGGTACCGCCAGGAGATCTTCAAAGGTAAACATCAGATTGCGAATACTAAGCGCCAGCTTGGGATCGTCCTGCTCGATGGCCTCCAGAATGGTCTTGGCGACGGCCGGCTCCACCCGGTTGAGCATGTCCGAAACCGCCTTGACGCCGCCATAGGCCCGGCGATTTTGGTCCCCCAACGCCTTGAGCTTTTTATTGAGTACCAGGGAGATTTTCTGCACCATCTCGGGCGAAAACTGATGCATTTCCGCCAGTCGCCGTATCACTTCGGCACGCGTTTTGTCGGGCAAAAGCATGAGGAGCGCGGTCGCAGAACGCATGCCCATGTGGGCCAGAACCAACGCAATCGTTTGAGGATGCTCACCCTCCACGAACATCACGAGCTGTTGGGGGTCGGCTTTTTGCAACGAATCCAAAGTGGTTGCCCGGGCCTCCTGAAACATCGTCACTTCTTCGAGCAAGTGCTTGGCGCCTTCTTCTCCAAAGGCTTTTACCAGCAGTTGCTTGGCAAATTCGGAACCGCCCTGAGCGAGGTATTCTTGCGTGATGCTCAAGCGATGGTATTCCTGAAGAACCTGGCCGGCGATCTGGGGAGAAATATATTCGAGCGCGGAGATTTCTTCCGTGAGCATCTGTACTTCTTCTTGTGGGAGGTTACGGTACACCAAGCTGGCCGCCTCGTCTCCCAGCAGCACGAGAAGAATGGCCGCCTTGCGGACTCCGGTCAGATTTGCCTGCTCCGCTGCGGCCTTGGCGAGTTGCGTAGCCTCGCTCATACCTTCGTCTCCTGCCGCATCCAGTTTTGGATCAGGCGGCTGGCGGTCGCGGGCTCTTTCTTAACCTTTTCCAGAAGATTCTTCTTTAACGCCACGGCTTGTTTGACTTCGCCCGGGGACCCCTCCAACTGCGGAGGGAGCGAATCCTCCAGGCCCGCCGCCTCTTCTTCCTTCCCGGCTACTCCTTCCGCACCACCCTCTTTCAAAGCTGCCCGACCACGTTTGCTCGCCCCGACTTGCTGAGGAAGCTCTCGAAAGGTAGTGACGATCTGACGCTTGATGGGCCGCAGAACCAGCCCATAGACCAGCAGGAACAGGGCCGCAAGCGCCGCGTAACGGATGACGTTGATCCACTTGTCCACCATGGGGACCACCCGGTCGGTCAAACTGGGTGGGGAGAGGGAATCCAAGGGGAGGGTCTGAAACGAAAGGTTTTCGACCGCCAGCTTATCGCCCCGCGTGGTGTCCACTCCGATTGCCGCCGTGACCAACTCCTGGATCTGTTTCATCTCCTCGGGCGTGCGTTTGCGCCGTGTTTCCACCTTCTGTCCGTTGTCCTCCTTGCTCTCCACGGCATCGTCAACCAGCACGGCCGCCGCCAGACGCTTGAGGCTTCCCGATGGCTGCACTACGTGACGAACGGTTTTGCTGACGGCGAACGTCTTGCTTTCCGTGCGCAGCCCTTGCTCCACAGAATCCGGCGGGGAGGGGGGCTTGGCGGTGGCTGGGGGCTGCTTTCCTGGAACGTTGGAGGGAGTTCCGGGAACCCCTCCCACGCCCGTCTCACCCTCGCGTTCGTCGGAAACCTGAGAAGTGAGGACCACGGAAGCGTTCGGATCATAGGTCTCCTGCATGCTGTCGCTGGTAGCGAGGTCATATTCGACGGTGACATTGGCGCGGGCCTTCCCCGGGCCCACGACCGGCTCCAGAGTGGTAACGATCTTCTGGGCGAGTGCCGTCTCGAAGTCGGCCCATTGCCGGGACCGGCTGCCCGAGCCGCCTCCGCGCGCCAGGATCGGCGAACCGCCATCGGCATTAATGAGCGTTACGTTTTCGGGCTTCAGGTTATCTACGGCGCTGGCCACGAGGTGGGTGATCGCTTCCTGGGCATCATCTCCCAACCGGCCCCCGCGGAGCTTGATGACCACCGAGGCCTTGGCCTCACGCTCCTGTTCGGTGAAAAGCGATTCGTGAGGCATAACCAGATGCACGCGCGCCGCCTCAATCTCGCCGAGGGTTTGTATCGTCCGCTCCAACTCGCCTTCCAGGGCCCGCTGATAGTTCACCTTCTCGGCAAAGTCGCTGCCCGACCAATTGGGTTTGTCGAAAAGTTCGAAACCGAGCCTTCCCGTCTGCGGCATGCCCTCGGCCGCCAGGTCGAGACGCGCTTTGTCAAGCTGATTGGCCGGGACGCGGATGCTGCTCCCGTCGCTCGCCACCTCATACGGTATGTTTTTATCAGCCAGCCGCCGTGCCAGGGATTGCGCATCGCCCGGCGACAGGCCCGAATAGAGTGTCTTGTAGTCGGCTTTCCCCAGCAGAGTGACAAACGCCCAGAGCGTTCCTGCCACGGCCGCCGCTCCGACCACCAACGTCGCCTTTTGGCGGAGGGTTAGGCCGCGCACGAAGGTCCCGAGTTGATTCGTGATTTGCTCCGGGGTCACGGCCATATTTCAAGGACTCAAAAGGCCATTTGGGAGACTTGCTGGTACGCTTGCACGATCTTATTGCGCACTTGCATCATGAGCTGAAAAGAGAGATCCGCTTTCTCCACGGCAATCATGGCCGCGTGCAAATCCTGCCCGCTACCTTGCAGAACGTCAGCTACCTGCTGCTCGGCCCCCGACTGCAACTCTTCGACTTTGCCGATAGCGCTTTTCAGGGTGTCAAGAAATTCCGTCGAATCCTGGGAGGGCTTGCTGACCTCCAGTTGGACATTGCCCCAGTCGATTTGTGGTAGACCTGAGATTGGGTTCCCCACGGCCTTTTCCCTCCTCGTGTGCCTCCCGCCGCTAGGTCAGAATCTGGATCGACTCCGAGATCATGGATTTGGTGGCTTGCGCCGCCGCCACATTGAGCTGGTAGGCTTGGGAGGCACCCATCAGATTGACCATCTCCTCCACCGGGTTGATGTCCGGAAAGGAGACGAAGCCCTGGTCGTCGGCGTCCGGGTGACCCGGTTCATAACGCCGGATGGGGGGCGTCTGGTCTTGCACCACCTGTGCCACTTTTACGCCTCGCGCGTGCAGATCGCTTAAACCCGTCAGGGTCTGAGCGAAGCTCGCGTGCCCCGGCCGTTGCGTCCCAAAAACCACGAGTTGTCTTTGGTAGGGACCACCCTTCGGCGTGCGCGTGGTTTCAGCATTCGCCATGTTGCTGGCCACCACCTCCGCCCGGGCGCGTTCGGCGGTGAGCGCCGAGCCATTGATATCAAGAACTCCGAACAGGTTCATGGGCTTATTTCCCTTCGTTGATGGCGGACTCTAACGTATGGATTTCCGTCCGCAACAATTCCACACCGGCCCGGTACTGAAGCTGGGTCCGCGCCAGGGCCAGGGTCTCGCGGTCCAGGCTGACGTTGTTGCCGTCGGGGCGCTCGATCAGGCCCCGGACTTCTGCGACGCGCGGCGCGACCGGCGCATTCTGCGAGCCGAGCTCCGCCCGGCGCAATTCGCTCTCAAAATCGACGTCCTGGGTGCGATAGCCGGGGGTATCGACGTTGGCGAGATTGCTGGAAATCAGTGCCTGGCGGAACGCCACGAGATCCAGGTAGTGTTCCAGCCGGCGCATCATGGGGGTTTCGACCCAGTTCATGCGGTCCTCCGCGGAGGTAAGCCAAATTCGCGAATCTTGTTGCGCACGGTGCGCAGACTGACACCCAGCATGCCGGCGGCACGGGTGCGGTTTCCACCCGTCGCCTCCAGGGTCTTCTCGAGAAGCGTGCGCTCGAGCTCCCGCAGCGTGACCCCGGGTTCGATTCCGCCCAGAGGTGTTGCATCGTTCCGGAAAGCGGCTTCCGGCAACAGCTCCACTCCCGCCACGGGGCCGGGCGAAAGCACCAAGGCGCGGCGAACGAAGTTTTCAAGCTCCCGCACATTGCCCGGCCAGTCGTAGGCCTGCAGACGCTCCAGGAGTTCGGGTGAGAGGCGCACCACGTTCGAGCGCGAAGCCGGGCCGTATTTGCGAACAAAGTGCTCGACCAACTCGGGAATATCTTCGCGACGCTCCCGCAAGGGGGGGAGTGAAAGCGGAATCACATTGAGCCGAAAAAAGAGGTCGGCGCGAAATTTCCCTTCCGCCACCAGCACCCCCAGAGGGCGGTTGGTGGTGGCAATGACCCGCACATCCACGTGCAACGGGCGCGTGTCTCCCAGGCGATCGACTTCCCGTTCCTGTAGCACGCGCAGCAGCTTCGGCTGCAAACTCAGTGGCATCTCTGCGATTTCATCCAGCAGGAGGGTACCGTTATGGGCCAGTTCGAACTTCCCGGCTTTGGTACTTAAGGCCCCCGTGAAGGCGCCGCGCATGTGGCCGAACAGTTCGCTCTCCAGCAGCGTGTCGGGAAACCCCGCGCAATTCACCGCCACAAAAGGCCGCTGGCTGCGCGGGCTCGAGCGGTGGATCAGCCGCGCCAGAAGTTCCTTGCCCGTACCACTCTCCGCTTCCACCAGGATGTCGGCGTCGGTCTGCGCGACCTGCCGGGCGCGCTCGATCAGGCGCTGGGTCAGCGGCGAACCTCCGATGAAGTCCACGCGGTTCTGACCCAGATCCTTCCCGGCGCGTGAACCCAGCACACGCAGGGCGGCTTCTTTCAGTTGCTCGAAGGAGATGGGCTTCACCAGATAGTCGCAAGCGCCGGCGCGCATGGCGTTAACCGCCTCCGGCACATTAGCAAAGGCCGTCAAAAAGATCACCGCCGTCCCCGGCGCCAGCGCTCGCACGCCCTGCATGACGCGCAGACCGTCGCCATCCGGCATGCGCATATCGGTGACGACCAGGGGGCACGGCGCGGAGCGAAAACGTTCCAAGGCTTCGGAGGTGCCTGAGGCCGTGGTCACTCGCCACCCCTGCCGGCGGAAACTCGCCTCCAACGCCGCCCGCATGCCGGCTTCGTCATCCACCACTAGGACCTGATTCATGCTTCGACTCCTTGGACCGGAAACACCAGCGTGAAGGTCGTCCCTTGAGCCTCCCGGCTCTCCACACGGATCGTGCCACGATGTTGCTCGACAACCTTCCGGGTTACCGCCAACCCGATCCCCGGGCTGCCGGGATGGGTTGTGAACCCCGGCGCAAAAACCTTTTCCAGATTCTCCGTGCTGATGCCCTCCCCGCAATCGGTAAAGGTCACGGTGGCGGCGGGGCCGGAATCCTCCGCGCGGCGGAATACTCCCACCCGCAGCGTCCCGCCCGGTTTCATCGCCCGGAAGGCGTTGAGCGCCAAATTGAAAAAGGCCTGCTGCAACCGAGGGGGATCCGCCAGGACGGGAATCGCACCCTCCCCCGTGCGCAGATCGATGCGCATTCCCCGCTGCCGCGCCAGCGGGCGGAGGAATTCCACGGTCTCCTCGACCACCCGCACGAGGTTCAGGGGCAGAAGGTTGGCGGGAGGCTGGCTGTGGAAATGCAAGACGTTGTTGACCGTTGCCGCCAGCGAGCGCAGACCTGCCTGAACGTGGTTGACCCAGGCTTGCATTTCCGCGTCGTCTCCCAAAGCATCTGCCAACAGCCCGGCAAAAAGCTCCAGACTTCCCAGGGGGTTTCTGATCTCGTGGGCCAGCAGAGTGGCCATTTCCGCCAGGGCTTGGGTCCGGCGCGCCGCTTCGCGCTCGCCTTCGAGCTGCTTGGCTTCGGTCACGTCCCGTAGGATGACGATGGAATCATCTCCTGAACCCTGGGTCGCAGGCACGGCACGCGTCACCCCGATCGTCCGTTCCCCCTCCGCACCTTCGACGGTCCATTCCTGTTCGTAGTGGAAATCTTCCTTGGGAAGCGCCTGGAGCAAGGCACTCAGCATCGGTGGAACGGTGGCTTCCGGTGCAAGGGATCCCAGGCTCACCGTCAGGAGCCGTTGGGCTGCGGGGTTGATCATGCGCAGCTTGCCGCTGTTTTCAAAGACCAGAACCCCGCAAGGCAGACCTTCCAGGATTCTGCCCAGGTAGGTGCGCATGTGCCGGTTTTCTTCCAGGCTTTCTGCCAGGCTGCGATTTTTGTTTTCGAGTTCATGGCGCAGCCGGCCGACTTCCGCCTGGAGCTTGGTGTAGGTCGATTCGAGCGCCCCGGCCGTTTGATTAAAAGAGGCAAAGGCCGCGGCCAGGGACTTGCGCGCCGCGCGGCCTGAGCCTCCCGAGGCGGGCAGCTTTTTTTGCCGGTCAGCAGGTAAATTCTGCATCGCGTTGATTTAGGGAAGCACGGAAAGTGCCAACTTCAAGCCGCCCTTCTAAGATTTCTCTCAGCGAGAGGCTCCCCCATCATCAAGGAGAAATGTTCGGCTCGAAGTTCTAATTGTTCTTCGGCCAGGATGAACGCCCGCTCGACAGCCTGTCGCAACTCACGAACATTTCCCGGCCAGGAATATTGTTCGAGCATGCCCACAGCTTGCGGCGACAAAGCTTTGGCCGGAACGTGGGCTTCCTGGCAAAAGACATTCAGGAAATGGTTGCCGAGCACCGCAATATCCTCCCGGCGCAGCCGCAGAGGCTCAATCTCAATGGGGAAGACCGACAAACGATAATAAAGGTCCTCCCGGAAGCATCCTTCTCTGACCAGCCGCGGGAGGTTCGCGTTCGTGGCGGCGACGACCCGTGCGTCCACGCGCAAAGCGTCAGAGCTGCCCAAGCGTTGGACCTCGCCGTCCTGCAAGAAGCGCAGAAGCTTGGCCTGCATGGAGGCCGGAAGGTCCCCGATCTCGTCCAGAAAAACCGTTCCGCCTTGCGCACTTTGCAGACGGCCCAGGCGGGATTGGAAAGCGCCGGTAAAAGCGCCGCGGTTATAGCCGAACAGCTCCGCTTCCAGGAGAGGTTCGGGAATCGCTGCACAGTTGACCACTACAAAAGGCCGCTCGCAGCGCGGGCTTAACCCATGGAGGGCGCGCGCTACCAATTCCTTTCCGGTACCCGTTTCGCCCGTGAGCAAGACCGTCGTCTGCCGCGCCGCGACGAGCCGGACCAGGCGAAACACCCGGCGAAGCGAGAGGCTTTGACCCAGCATGCCGGACAAAGGTTGGGGATCCTCCCCCGCCGCCTCAGAGCATGGAAGCGGGTCGAGCATGGGTTCCGGCAATTCGCTCGGGATGCGGGGCTCACGGGAGTTTTGGAGTAGGTGAAACAGCTCGCTCGAATGGGGGAGCAAGTTGGGCGTTTCACCGGCGGCAGCCGGGTGGGCTGCGGAGTCAAGCACCAGGACTTCGACCTGCGGGTGGCGCGCGCGGATCATTTCGACGAGTTCATTCGCATTCAGATCCGACAGGGAACGATCCAGCAATAAGGTTTGGTATTGTCCCGCCTCGAGTAAGGCGAGAGCCTCCGCACCGCCCGAAACTTCCCGCGCCGAACAACATCGGGCCGCCAATGCCTGGAGAATCCGCCGGCGGAACAGCGGGTCGGGACTTGCCACGAGGGTGGAGGAACGATCCCTGGGGGCAGGGTTAAAGGCACTAGTCGTCATCATTCCCTCAGCGAGCCATCTCCATTTTTGCTACGGCATTCTTAGATGGTGATTAGCCCGGGATTAAAGTTTTCTGGCTCGAAGGGTCTCGCAAGTCGCAGGCGCGACTCCCGGCTGCGAGCCATATCATACCTTCCTTGGGCCATGGGGTTTCGGTTCCCAACTTCAGGTCGCGTGTACCAATGGCAAGCGCATGCAAATGCAGCCATCGCCTGGACCCTCGGTTACGATCTCAAGCTTGCCACCCAGGCCATCCACGAGCCGTTGGTTGATGGCCCATCCGAGGGCGCCGTTCTTGGTGGCATGAGAAAATAGCAAGCCGGGGTTGGCGACATCCTCCAGCATCCTGATCTGAAGGTACTGTAAGTCCATGCGAGGAGGTACTAGGACCACGCGCGCCTCTCCCTGAAAAGTGGAAACCTCCACGGCGAGGACGTTCCCTCCAGCGCTGTTCTGAATGATCCAAGCCAACAGGCTCTGGAAAGCCTCGCGAAAACGGTGGGGATTCACGCAAACGTTCGTTGACCCTTCCGCGGTGATTTGAAAATGCAATTCCCGGATATCCGCCAGCGCCTGGATTTCTCCCTGAACCTCTCTCACCATGGGTTCCAGGGCGACCTTCTGCGGCGGACCCGCCGGGGCGCCGGATTCGCCAAGATCGCGGAGTGAGACAATCAACTGCGCCATGCGATCCGCAAGCTCGAACGACTGTTCGAGAATGGACTGATATTCCTCGACCGAATGTTTCCTGAGCAGCGCCAACTCAATCCCGCCCCGCAGGGCCGTCGCCGGCTGAGCCAAGCGGTGAGCCAGGGCGGCCAGACATTCGCGGCAGCCGCCGGGCGGCAGAGGGCAACTGGCGGAAGGGTTAGCCGGATCCGGGGCAGGCTGCGCCGGATCACCTCTCTCGGAGGTTTCCACCTGTGCCCAAGCGTGGGTGTGCTCCTCTGGAGGTACACTTCGAGCTGGCCTCACGTCACCCGGCATGATTTTAGGCCTCATTCCCGATTTGGTATCCCACCCCGCGAACCGTGTGGATCAGCTTTTGCTCAAAGCCGTTATCAACCTTTTTGCGCAGGTAGTTGATGTAGACATCCACGACGTTGGTCATGGTGTCGAAGGAAAGATTCCACACGTGCTCGATAATCATGGCGCGGGTCACACACCGGCCGGCGTTGCGCATCAGGTACTCGAGCAGGCCGAACTCTTTGGGCGTGAGCTCGATAGGCTGGCCGGCGCGTTTCACCATCCGCTCCACGCGGTTAAGTTCCAGGTCGGCGACCCGCAGGACCACCGCCGCAGGCTGCGCGACGCGGCGCAACAAAGCTCGAACCCGGGCGGAAAGTTCGTTGAAGGAGAAAGGTTTGGTCAGATAATCGTCGGCGCCCAAATCCAATCCCTTCACGCGGTCTTCCACGCGGTTGCGACCGGTTAGAATCAGGACGGGCAGAGCCGGTTTGGTTTCGCGGATATGCTTCAGGACCTCCAACCCATCTATCCGGGGAAGGGTCAAATCGAGAACCGCCACGTCATACTCGACTTGGCTGACCATGAACTGGGCTTCATCGCCATCCTGAGCGATATCCACAGCATATTGCTCGGCCTCCAGGCCCTTTTGAACAAAACTGGCCACCGGTTGGTCGTCTTCAGCTATTAAAACGCGCATCTTCTCACCCTATTCCCATCTCGACTGGGAGAGGCAATGTCCGGCTTTTAATCCGTTTTTGCCTCTCTCATGAAGGACGCTCCTTCATCCATTAATCACCCTTTAATTCGGCAGGGCGGGCGCAAAGGTTGAGGAAATTTTATTGAAGGCGTTGGCGGGCTCATCCCAGGCATAGGAGGTTTGTCACTTTCGGCCTTGGGCCGATGGGGAAGCCACCTCTATATTCCGAAAGCGCAGTAGGAACTCGGGGTCATCCAAGGCAGTGACGAGTGGCGAGTGACGAGCAAGAGGAAAAAGCAAAACCCCTGCGGTTCAGGACTTTGCGCGCCACCGGACGATCCCCGCCCGTGACTCCCCCACACCGGTCATCGGTAGTGTTAGATGTGAAGACGAATCAAATGCTGGCATCGAAAATCGCAATTCTCAATTCAGCCGATTACCCGATCACCCGATGGCCAGCTCCGCGTGGCTCGACGGCCGCATTGTGCTACCCTCTATCGGGTTGAACTTGTTAGAGACGGTTTAAGGGGTGGAGTAGCACCGTGAGCAATTTGGAGGACCACTCGGAACGTAAGGTTTTGGAAGCATGAATGAAACGGCAAGGCCGCCTGCCACCCGGCCAATCGCTCACCCTGAAGTGGCTCGTGCTCGCTGCCGAAGGGTACTCCACCAAGGGAGGTGGGCATGGAACCCAAACTTTACTTAAGGGGGGGGATTGGCGATGAATGACAAACTGGATAGGAGAGAATTCCTGAAAATCAGTTCGGCAACGACACTGAGCGTGGGCACGCTCACCCGCGCCTTTAACTTTGGCGTGGCGACCGAGGAGAAGCCCGTGCGGCTCGGCCTGATCGGAGTCGGAGATCGCGGCACCGACCATGTCAACCTGCTGCTGGCCATGGGCGGGGTCGAGATCCCCGCCATCTGTGACATCAACCAGGACCACCTTACGCGTGCGCAATCGCTGGTGGAGAAGGCGGGACAGAAGCGTCCGGAAGGTTACGGGCGCGACGTGGAGGATTACCAGCGGCTGGTGTATCGCGACGATCTTGATGCGGTGCTGATTGCGACTTACTGGGATTGGCACACGCCTATGGCCGTGTGTGCGATGAAATCCGGCAAGTACGCGGCGGTGGAGGTGCCTGCGGCGCTGACGGTCGAGGACTGCTGGGAGCTTGTGAACACGTACGAGGGAACGGGCGTGCCCTGCATGATGCTGGAGAATTGGAGCTTCCGCCGGGACAACCTGGCGGTGCTGAAGATGATTCGCGCCGGGCTTTTCGGCGAGATCGTGCACAGCCACTGCGCGCATTCGCACAATTGCATCGACCACTGGTTCTTCGATCCCCAGGGCAACATGCGCTGGGGCGGGGAATATCTGGTGAAGCACAATGCCAGCCAGTACACGACCCACGCGCTCGGGCCGGTGATCAGTTGGATGGACATCGGGTGCGGCGATTACTTTGACAAAGTCGTTTCCTTGGCGAACCGGTCGCTGGGGATTAACCATTACTTCTCGACCAAGTTCGGCCCCCACCACCCCAACGCCCGTCGAAAGTACGCGCAGGGCGACATTGTGACCACCCTGGTGAAGACGAAGAAGGGCAATACCATCGTTATAAACTATGACATGCAGTTACCCCGCCCCTACGACAACCGCTGGGAGATCCAAGGGACGGAAGGCCTCTACAACGAGCAGCGCAAGGCCGTTTACCTGCACGGCCGCAGTCCGAAGTACGAGGAATGGGAATCGTTCGATCCCTACCAGGAGAAATACGACCACCCTTGGTGGAAGTCCGTTGAGCAGGAATCCAGCGCCCAGCGCGGCTCGAAGAGCGACACCGGCAACGCGATCGTGAGGGGACACGGCGGAACGGATTATCACGAGCTGAACCAGTTTTTGAAAGCGGTGCGAACGAAGACGCAAACTCCCGTGGACGTGTACGACTCCGTGATCATGAGCGTAATCAATCCGCTTTCGGAAAAATCCATCGCGGAGGGCGGCGCAACCGTGGATTGCCCGGACTTCACGCGCGGCAAGTGGGAGGCCAAGAAGCCGGCGTTCGCGCTGGAGGCTTCGTAGCCCGGCCTCAGGAGCAAGGCTCGCTTCCCAGAGGCTACAGAATTACGTTGCAGGTTAAGGGCGAGGAGGTGGCGTGTGGGGCTTCGCTCCGGTTGCACGCAATCTCTCCAGCGTGGCCTGGAACTGGTCCTTGCTCGGAAGGGAAAGGGCGCCGGTGTCGCAACCCTCGAGGCAAATGGTGCAGCCGGGCAGACAGCGCAGGGGATGCGCCACGACGGGCCGGCCGCTTTGGGGATCCCAGGCAAAGACATCGTGCGGGCAGAAGTTGAGGCAGCCAAGATCCTTCCGGCAGAGGTCGTAATCAATGCTCGGGAACCAGGGGATTCGCGCTCGCAGGCTTCTGAGTGGGGCCATTAGTTTTCCTTCAGTCGTCACACGAATAACCGGACCGGTTATTCAGCGGGAGCTTTCAATGGCGTTGCTTGGTGGGATCGGCGAGCTCGGCAAGGCGCTCGCGAATCCGGTCCAGGATGCCGTCATTGGTGGCATTACGGATATCCACAGGGACGAAACGCTTATCGTCGAATTCCGTGTTGCGCAGGACTTTCTTGAAAAGCTTCCTCTGGGTTTCCGCCTCGCAGGCGCAGACCATGACGTAAGTATCGGGGTCATCCTCGGCGGCATGGAGCACGTCCTGGAGAAGTTCATTGCCGCTCTGCGCACAGAGTTGCGGGTGCACGGCCGCGTAGACAACCTCAAAGTCGGATTCAATGTCGAAGGCCAGCGTATTCATGTCGGAGTGCCGGAAGGGATCGAGCCCCTTGCAATTGCAGACTAAGGTTTTGACCTTCATCGCTTATCTCCCTAAGCCGCTTGCTTTGCCGCGAGCGAAGAGAGGGGTATGGGGTCTTTACCCTCTACCGCTGCGCGGGCCCTTGACGGTTCCGCTGTCTGGCGATGGCACCGGTCCGCCCGGAGCGTGCCTTGGAGTTCCAACTGCTCCAGCTTCTCGCGATCAGCCCGAAGTTCCGGTTTCCATGACGGGAGTTCATTCACGAGTGAGACGAACGGGTGAGTGGCCATAGTCAGGTTCAAAACGTAGAGTTCCCGTCCTTGCCGACGCATGCGGCGGACCAAACCCGCGTGGCGGAGAAAGGCCAAATGCCTGGAGACATAAGGCTGTGAGACAGCAAGGAGTTGTTGCAAGTCGCTGACACAGAGACTACGCCGGGCCAGCAGGTTTACGATTCGAAGTCGTGCCGGCTCGCTAAGGGCTTTGAATAATATGGTAAGTTGCTCCATATATCTCACATATGCCTTAGCATATGAGATGCCATTTTTGGGAATTTGGAGGATCCTCCCCCCGGCACTAACTAACTCTTATTGAATCAATTGTTTGAGCGTATAATTTGCAGTAACGGCGCTAAACCTCTTTGGGGGCAGGGGCTTTTGCCCCACCACGGCAAAGGACTAAGGGCAGGCCAAAGGCCGTTTTCTCGTCCAGCCGCAGATAACATTAAGTTCTTTAAGTTCTTTATAGAAATGGCTTTGAAGCCAAGCGGACTCGGGTATTGTAGCCATCCGTTCAGGACGCCACAAAACAGTCCACTAGGCGGCCACAAAGTGGCTTCTTGCCAAGGTGGGAGTCATGAAGTATCCTGCGCTTTCCCCGGCGGCGGATGCGTATTATCGATTCATGACTCACGGAGATCATGCGGCCGGAGGGTTATCACATCGGCGATCCAGGCATGAGGAGAGGGGAAGAAGCTCTTAGAGAGCAATTGCTTCGGGAGCCGACAACCGGTAGAATAGCTCAGCTAACTTTGCCTGTAGAATGGAGACTGCAGTTCGGTCTTGCTCGGACAGTGATCACAGACCTTAAAGGTTTCCGCGCTCGGCTAGGACCTTCGCTGGCGACCGCCTCATGGAAGGCCGGTCGTATATGACCAACCACCCCTTTCCACCAACGGCAGATGCGGAAGGCTCTTTATCGAGCCGGAGGCGAAGCACTCGGATTGATTATATCACTCCCATTTTTCTGCACGGCCGTGACGCGGCGGGCCAATCGTATCGCGAACTGACTCAGACCGTGATCGTGAACCTGCACGGCTGCAAGCTCCGAACCTCCTATCGCGTCCTGGTCGGGATGCTGGTCACGCTGGAATGCCCCAAATCAGGCCTGTCGGGTAAGGGGGTCTGCGTGCGGGTCTGGGACCCCCCCGCAGGAGTTGCCGGACATGAGATTGCCGTGCAACTCGTGAAGCCCCAGAACTTGTGGGGTGTGCCCAATCCGCCGGCCGATTGGGAAACCGTCGCTAAGAACATGGTACAGGGACGGGTGGCGCAAGGGGAACGTCCCTCCCGCCCGCTGGCCCCTCCCGCTCCCACTCCCGTTCCCGTTCTCGCTCCCCCACCTCTACCGCCACCTCCACCCCCGCCGCCACCTCTTCCACCGAAACCTGTTGTGCCCATGCGGCCCCCTGTCATTACGCCTTCCATCGAGCAGCGCCTGGCCGAACTCGAACAGCGTTCTCAACAACTCGTGGACTCGGTCCTCGATATCCTCCGCAGCCAGGCCGAGGAGCTTAGCCGCGTCAATTTGGAAGTGTTTCGTCAGCAGATTGAGGCCCTCATGGATGACGCGGAGCAACGCCTGCGGAAGGGCACCCAGCAATCGTATGAAGAGGCGGCGTCCTCGCTGATTGGCTTGCGCACGGATATTATGGAGCAAATAGCTTCGCGCACCGCGCAACTGATCCGCGCCACCGAAGACAGCCTGCGCGCCCGTTTCCGCGAAATGCTCAGCGCCCAGGCCCGCGGACCTGCACCGGCGAAACCTCCGGACGCGCCCCCGAACAAGTGACCCGCCGCTTTGCTTCCCGGGTGGACTGGGGATTTATCCTCGAATTCCGGGGGATTGAGGAACAGGCATTCGGGCGATCACCTTGACCATGCAATCCAGATTCCCGGTTTACACTTACGCGCTGGTGGCTGCGGCTACAGCCGTAGTGATCTCGGCAGTTGCCAACCCGGGCATCTACGAGCCCTACTTTGAGGGGAACGATTATTTCCAAATGGCCCAGGGCCACCCGGAGACCACCTATAACTACTACGCGGGGCGCATGATTCACCCCTTTGCCGCCCGCATGCTGGGGAAAGCCTTCCGCATAGATCTGCATCGCGCCTTCTTGGTTGTGGCAGTGATTGGGCTTCTGGGGTTCTGTGTTTTTCTGAGTCTATACCTCCGCAAACTTAACCTTAACCCGGCATTGCTCATACCCCTTGTCTCGGTACCGGCGACCATTACGCTCTATCGTGGTTACTACTTCCAGGATCTCTTCCATGCCATGCTCGCGGCTGGATTTTTTTTGTTCTATTCTTACTCCGCTTGGGCCGCCCTTCCCCTCTTGTTCCTCCTGCATCTGACCCGCGAATCTACAATCCTGCTCAGCGCCTGGCTGGCCGTGATCAGCTTGCGGCGGCGCAATTGGGCCTATGCACTCAGCGTCGTGGCCGTTGCGGCATTAGGGACGGTGGTCACCAGCGCCGCCGTTCATTTGGCGCTTCCCAATAAACATGGGGTCAACGCCTTGGAGATGTATGTTCTGAAGGTCCCCTATGCCTTCTGCTACAACTTTCTTGGACTGGTCTTTTGGACGGATACCAACGCTTCCACGCTGGATTGTGCTCCGCGCTGGATCGTTAACATCGCTGGACACCTGGGCTCAATTCGCCAAGTGGGGTTCTGCGGGTTCCGGCCGGGCTTGATTATGGGAACGCTTGCCGCGTTTCTTGTCCCCTTCGGTGTCGAGCCGGCAATCATCGCGCGATGGGTTCGCGAACGCTGGCGCGCCTTGCCGAAAGATGGCTACGTGCTCCAGACTGCTTTCGCCTATGGAGTGACCTGCCTGGTGCTCGCGCCGGTGATCGGGACGAGTCCCGCGCGCTACGTTCTCTATGCGTGGCCTCTGTACTTCCTGGCCCTGCCGGAGTTGCTCAAGAGTTTCATCTTCGATCGCTCCCTGGTTGTTACCCTGATCGCCCTGCACGTGACGGCATGCCTAGTGGGGTTCCTCCCTCTGGGCGCGCCAGGATATGGTCAACTCATATCGGTGGCGTTGCTCCTGGGCCTGAATGTTTTGGCGTATCGCTGCGTATCGAAATTGCTTCCCGCCGCGGGGAAACGCTGATAGGAACCCCTTTCTGGCCGCCCCCTCATCGGCTCAATGGGTTTGTACACAGCCGCTGAGTCTGGCCTCCAACTTCGCGTCGAACGGGTGTGCGCCCCGCGTGCCGTTGCATCTTGTGGGCCAAGGCGCACAACTTGTTTGCTATAATGAGAAAGCCGGGATAGAGGGCAGCCCGACCTTAGTTTGTACAACTCGGGTCCGTTCAGGTTCTTCCAGTAGCTCGATGGTGCCTGTTCCAGCGGGTTCGCCCCTCGACCTGAGCGCCGCAGTGGGGGCACCACAGGCGAAATTGACTTGGGGGCGTGCTCCGGACATGCGCAAGCGAGCAAGTCCCAGTCTGATCCGATCTCAATAGGGAAGCAAAGAGGAGTTCGATGGCAACTACGCACGTTGAGCCGAAAGAAGCAGAGCTGCCCGTGGGCCAGGCGCGCAGCGTGAACGACCTCAGCATTCAGGTGGCAACCGTCAACGGCTCGGGAAGTCAAACCGCCAACCTGGTTCTGCTGCGAGCGATTTTTCAAATGGGGATTCCGGTTTCAGGAAAGAACCTTTTCCCCTCCAACATCGCCGGTCTTCCCACCTGGTTCACCATCCGCGCTTCCAAGCATGGTTACATTGCTCGCCGCAGGGACAGCGAATATATGGTGGCGATGAACCCGGAGACCGCCGAGGAAGACGTTCTGAGCTTGAAGCCCGGAGCCTCCTGCGTTTACGACGACCGGCTGAACCTCAAGCGCCTTCGCGATGATGTGATTTTCTACCCGGTGCCCTTTGACAAACTCGTCGGGCCGGTTTGCCCGGACGCCCGGTTGCGCAAACTGGTCCGCAACATGATTTACGACGGCGTCTTGGCCAAGCTCCTGGGCATTGAAATGGAGGAAATTCACACGGCCCTGCAAAAGCAGTTCCGGAAGAAGGCCAAGGCGGCGGAACTCAACTGGAATGCCGCGCGCGCGGGCTATGAGTTTGCCGACAAGAATCTGGTGAAGTCGGATCCTTATTACGTGGAGCGCATGAACGCCACGCAAGGCAAGATTCTGATCGAAGGCAATGCCGCGGCCGCCCTGGGCTCAATGTTTGCGGGGGTCACGGTGGTGACCTGGTACCCCATCACGCCTTCTTCCTCGCTCTGCGAAACGCTGATCGAGTACATGAAGCGCTATCGCGTCGACAAGGAGACGGGGAAGGCCACGTTCGCCATCGTGCAGGCGGAGGATGAACTGGCCGCTTTAGGCATGGCGCTGGGGGCGGGCTGGGCGGGAGCGCGCTCCATGACTTCGACGGCCGGGCCCGGCGTCTCCCTGATGGCGGAGTTCGTGGGCTTTGGTTACTATGTGGAAATCCCCACGGTGATCTTTGATATCCAACGCGTTGGGCCCTCGACGGGCCTGCCGACGCGCACCGCCCAGGGCGACATCCTCTCTACCGCCCTCCTTTCGCACGGCGACACCCAGCATCCCATGCTGCTGCCTTGCTCCATGATTGAATGCTTCACCATGTCCATCGATGCCTTTGACCTCGCCGAGGAGCTGCAGACGCCGGTCTTCGTGATGTGCGACCTGGATTTGGGAATGAATACCTGGATGTCAGACCCCTTCCCGTACCCGGAAATACCCATGTCCCGAGGCAAGGTGCTGAGCGCCGAGCAGGTGCGGCAGATGGGCGGCTTCGAACGTTACAAAGATGTCGATGGCGACGGCGTCGGTTACCGCACCCTGCCGGGAACTGCGGAGCGCCTGGCCGGGTGGTTCGCGCGCGGCAGCGGCCACAACGAAAAGGCCATTTACAGCGAGCGGCCTGACGTATACGTAAACAACGTGGACCGGCTGGCCCGCAAGTTCGAGACGGCTCGCCAGAAAGTGCCCGGCCCCATCATCAAAGATTCTGCTCGGGCGGAGGTGGGCATCATCGCTTACGGAACCACCCACTGGGCGGTCGAGGAGAGTCTCGACCAGTTGCGCCGCGAGCACGACATTGACGCCGGCTATTGCCGTTTGCGCGCCTTCCCCTTCAACCAGGAAGTCCACGACTTCATTCGGCGTCACCAGCGCGTGTACGTCGTCGATCAAAACCGCGACGCCCAGATGCTGTGCCTGTTGCGGCTGGAAAGTGACGCGGAGGAAATCTCCAAGCTCCGTAGCGTCCGCCATTACGACGGTTTACCCGTCGACGCGCGCTCGCTGACGGACGACATCGTTTCCCAGGAGGGTCTGAACTGAAATGGCCACGACCACCGTTCCTTCTTCGCCGTCCGCAAAAACCAATCGCATTGGTCTGGAGGTGGCCCAATACAAGGGGAACAAGAGCACCTTGTGCGCAGGCTGCGGCCACAACGCAATTTCCGAGCGCATCATCGAAGCCTGCTTCGAACTGGGCATCGAACCGCACCGCGTGGCCAAGCTTTCGGGAATCGGTTGCTCGTCGAAAAGCCCCGCCTACTTCCTGAACACTGCCTACGGCGTGAATGCGGTCCATGGACGCATGCCCTCCGTGGCCACCGGAGCCCTGCTTGCCAACCACCATTTGATTGCCATGGGGGTGAGCGGCGACGGCGACACCGCCTCCATCGGCATCGGCCAGTTCGTGCACCTGATGCGGCGCAACCTGCCCATCATTTACATCATTGAGGACAACGGCTGCTACGGTCTGACCAAGGGCCAATTTTCCGCCACCGCCGACATCGGTTCCAAACTGAAGACGGGAGTCGTGAACGACTTGCCGCCGATCGACACCTGCGCGCTCGCTATCGAGCTCGGCGCCACTTACGTGGCGCGGTCGTTCTCGGGCGACAAGAAGCAACTGCTCGCGCTTGTTAAGGGGGCGCTCTCCCATCACGGCACGTCCATGCTCGACGTGATTTCCCCCTGCGTCACCTTCAACGACCATGAAGGATCCACCAAGTCCTACAGCTACGTGAAGGACCACGACGAGCCTATTGCCGATGTGAGCTTTGTTCCGTTCTTCGAAGACATTTCCGTGGAGTACGATCCGGGCACAACTACGGATATCACCTTGCACGACGGCTCGCACATGCTGCTGCGCAAGCTTTCCACCGACTACGACCCCACGAACAAAGGTGAGGCCCTGCGTTCGCTTTCCGACTCTCACGACAAAGGTGAGATTGTGACCGGGCTATTCTATGTCGATACCCAACGGCCGAACTTCATCGACTTGTTGAATGTGATGGAAGAGCCGCTGGCCACCTTGCCGGAAGCCAAAGTACGCCCGCCCAAGGAAGTTCTAGACCAGGTGATGCAGTCGTTGATGTGAACGGTTCATAAACAGGCGAAATGCGTCCGGAATGCCTATGCACCCCGCCCCCCCAACAGTGCTTGAAAGACGGCGAGGTTCTTATTCCATCGCTCGACAGCCCACCTCCCCAACTGCCCTCGCCGTTCATGTTGTTTCACTGGAGCTTCACGAAGTTTCTCTAGACATTCTGCTTCCGTTACAAAAGTATCATAGGTAATGACAGCATCCTCGGGAAATCCATACAATTTCCGCAAGCGTTCCGGCATCACCATAATGCAATTCATTTCCACACCCAGGGTTAAAGCACCGGTAAACCTGCACACCATATAGTCCGACTGTGGAACAATCGGTAACCAAAGAAGGATTGGTGGTTTCTGTTGAGCAAGGGAAGCCATGAATTGTTTGCCGTTGAGACCCACATGCTGCCTATAGAGCCCTGCGCTGGCTGAGAAGGTACCGCACCTATAGCGATCATAATGCACCAGCTTACCGCCGGCTTTCATATAACCGGCTATGCTATCAATATCCTTGCCTTCTAATGTGCCTATGCATATTAGGGTCGGAAGTTCCGTGGCACCGCGCAGGGGGGCGGAAGCGTCCTCTGGCCTCAGCCCCACGGGGCCAGGCGGTTTGGAATATAAAGGGAAAATCCACCTTTCTTTGCCGGCCGCCGGGGTCAAGTAGACGGATTCCCCATAAGGGTTCAGTTCGATATCTTCCGGGTGGTGATGCACTACCGCCAGGCGCTGGTTGGCATTCCATTGCTGTAACAGAGGGCCATAATCCAGCCATACATAGGAAGTATTCAAAAGGATCACATCAAAGTGTGCGCCGGCATCAGTGATATGCGACCAATCATGGATATTATCCGCCCCGATGGGTAGGCGTGTTTGGAAATACTCGATCATGTGGAATCGATCGTCGCTATCAAAAAACAGGTGAGTATCGTAACCCAGCTCGAGCGCCAAAGAGGCGAAGCCTCCCATCACTTCAGTATGACCGGGAAGTCGTTCCACAACGGCGAGCTTACGTGTCATTTCTTCGCGCACTCAAGCGAAAGTTTGAAACTATCCGCACCCTCACCGGGGGCAACGTCCGCACGTTCCTCCTGGTCGCGGCAGCCGTGCTGTTTGAGGGTCACGAAATTGCGGCCGGGAAGCAGTTCCATCACCGCCAAGCCATCGTTCTCGGTTGTAGCCTTGACGTCGTCGAGGACCGTCCCATCGGACCAGGTTGCGTCCAGCATAACCTTCGCAACGGGATTGCCTGCCGGGTCCACAACCTTGAAAAGCACAGGTTTGTGCCGGAGCTTCGCCGCTTGGTAGATTTCCGGCGGATAGAGGACGAGCTGGTCGCCCACCTTGGGTGTCGCGGCGGTTACTTCCACGTGGTGAAAAGTCGCGGTGTCCTCCCACGCGGCCTCGCGCCTTCCCGTGACCCAATAGAGGCCGGGCGTCAGGTGGTCGAAAGAATAGGTCCCATCCGCGCCGGTGATTTCCTGTTGGATCAACTGCTCATGGTCGTCACTGAGGGAAACTCGGATGCCGGCACGGGGCTGGAGGTCCGGCCCCACCGCCGTTCCCGCCACGGTTCCCACCGCATTGGGCGTAGCCGGGCGCAACTCGACCTCGAGGGTGTTGCTCGGAACTTCACCCTGCCAGAGGGTAGCGCCCAGGTCCTTCTGGAAATCGGCGGCCGTGGAAAAGCTCGCGCCGTAGGTCACGGCGAGGCGATACTTTCCCCAGAGGGGTTGTTGGCCCTCGGCCAGCGCCGGCTGCCAATGCACGATGGACCTCTCGTCGTAATCCTCGCCCGCCGCCAGCTTGACGAGCTTCGGCTTCGGCAGGCCCACGTACTCGAGGACCTTCACCTCCGCGGCGGAAACTGCGGCCTGGGCGGCTTTCGGATCCGCGGGTTGCAGGTTGACTTCCACGGTCGAACCGCCGGTAGTCTCCACGGGACGATTCTCTTCGAAGGGCCGCTCGACGGGCGGGACCTTGCCCTTTGCCCGCCGATAGAGCCAAAGCGTGTGCGACGAGGCATTGTGAATGTGCAGGGCGATCCGCACGGGGTAGGGCTCGACCAGTATTTGTTGGTCAACGGAGATCAGCAATTTGAGGTCGGGGGAGTTCGTTTGGCTCGCGGCCGGCGCCACCAGCAGGAGCCACGCAACACCCGCCAAGCCAGCCATCACCATTCGTCGGCATCTTACCGGTATTTCCATTGCCCTCAAACCTGTCGGCTCATCATAACTCGTTCGTGCTATATTTGTATAGCGAGGTGGTTATGCTGGCGATTCGGCTTCCGCAGTCCATTGAAAAACGCCTGGAGAGGCTGGCCCGGCGTACCGGGCGCACGAAGACCTTCTATGTTCGTGAAGCCCTCCTGGAGCACCTGGAAGATCTCGAGGATATGTATCTGGCCGAAGGTGCGCTGGAACGCATCCGCAGCGGCGAAGTGCAAACCATCCCCCTGAAAGACGTAATGAAACGTCATGGCCTGGAGCGTTGAGCTTTCCGTCGAGGTTGACCGGGCGCTCGGCAAACTCGACGCGCCGCACCGCATGCGCATCCTGAAATTCCTTCACGGACGGGTCGCGAAGTTGGACGATCCGCGCAGCATCGGAGAAGCGTTGCACGGCTCGCGGCTGGGGGAATTCTGGAAATACCGCGTGGGCGATTACCGGCTCATCTGCAAGATCGAAGACGACCGATTGGTCGTGCTTGTTCTCCGCGTTGGACATCGCAAAGAAATCTACCGGTAGGCGATCATCGGTCGGCCTTCAGTTCCGCCAACGTGCGCGTGAAACGGACCGCGCCTCGGAGTTGGCGCAGGCGATCGTAGGTCTGCGACGCTGCTAGCAGGCGAAGGCCGGTACGGACAGTCTGGGTGATACCAGCGCCACTGGCTCGTTGTGCCTTCTCGAGAAGCTCGAGCGGTACCTCCACGGTGATCTTACGCGGGGTCTCCATGATATCTCATCATACCTTATTCAAGACCAGCATGGTGTATGGCATTTCCGGCCCAGCCTTCTCACATCACGGAGCGTAGCGCGGACCTGTTGTTGGTCCGCGGCTTTTTATTGTCAACCAGGAACTGAGTGACCCCCTTACCCGGCCCGCTCCGGCTGATGAAAACGCCGGCAGGCGGTCCACGCCTCTCCCCCAAGGGAGCGAGGGCGGTAATCTTAAAACAACGATTTTTACAACACCCGAAGGATAAGACACTTCAGGTAGTGCGTTTCGGGAACAGTGAGCAGAATGGGATGGTCGCGTGACTGCGTGCGGCGCTCGACGACGGTGACGGTGCGGTGGGCGTCGAGCGCGGCCATGGCGATCGCGCCCAGCAAGTCGGCCTCGCTCACGTGGTAGGAGCACGAGCAGGTAATGAGATAGCCGCCGGGGTTCAGGATTTTCAGCGCCCGCAGATTCAGTTCCTTGTACCCGCGCAGCGCGGATTCCAGGTTCGATTTCTGGCGCGCGAAGGCGGGAGGGTCGAGCACCACGGTGTCGAAGCGCTGTTTTTCCTGATCGGCGGCCTTGAGGAAGTCGAAGCAGTTGGCTTCCTTCCACTCCACGTTTCGGAATCCATTCAGGTCCTGGTTGCGCCGCGCTGCGGCCAGCGCCTCGGCGGAACTATCCACCCCCAGTACGGATTCACACTTCGGCGCCAGGGTAAGAGCAAAACCTCCCGCGTAAGTGAAGCAATCGAGGGCGCGCCCGCGCGCGTAGCTTGCCGCGGTGGCGCGATTCTCACGCTGGTCGAGAAAGCCGCCGGTCTTCTGCCCGCGCCACAGGTCGAAGCAAAACTTCACGCCGTTTTCTTCCACCACCACTTCGCGGAGGTCCTCACCTGCCAGCACGCCCGTCTGTTCGGGCAGCCCCTCCAGGGCGCGCACCGCAACGTCATTGCGTTCGATGACGGCAAGAGGGGCAAAATCCCTCTTGAGGATTTCTACGATGGCCGGTTTTAAGCGCTCCATGCCTTGGCTGAGGGTCTGAATGACCAAACAGTTGCCGTAGCGGTCGATGATGAGAGAAGGAAGCAGGTCGCCTTCGGCGGCGACCAGTCGATAGGCCTGCGCTCCTGCTGCAACCTCCCGGCGGAAGGACGCGGCAGCGTGGATGCGCTCAGCGAGAAACGCCGCGTCAAAGGGCCGCTTTTCCCGAGTCAGAAGCCGCAAGGCGATTTGGGAGTTGCTGCTGTAAAGGGCCTGCCCCCAGAAGTGTTTCTTGCGGTCCACGAGGCGTACAATCGCGCCGGACTCGGCTCCCGTGGCGTCGGTGACGTCGGCGCGATAAATCCATAAATGGCCGGAGGTGATGCGCTCGATGCCGCGCGTCGTGATGGTCACAACGGGAAAATTCATTCCGCCACTTTAGCACATAAGAACAGTGGCAAGTGACAAGTGGTAGGTGACAAGCAAGCAGGCCCGCACAGCACAGCCCGGCTGCCGCAGCCACATCGACATCCGGGACTCGAAGAAAAAACTCACCACAGAGCGCACAGAGACCACAGAGAAAAGTACTTGTGCTTGCGCGGAGGGTTCCTTATTTGTCGACCCACCGCCTTTTCTGTTTTCCGTGACCTCTGTGGCCTCTGTGGTGAAATACCTCTGGGCCGGTTATCAGGGACTGTGATATAGAATTTGAGCAAGTGTAGACGAGCGAGAAAAAATCTCGTCGCCAGGTGCGAAACGTGCGAAGAACCACTGATGTCCTATTGTTCTCAATCTGCATGGTTTGTTCGCCTACCATAATTATGGCGCAAGAGGGTCATCCCACTACGATCAACGGCACTGGCAACCTGAAGAATCTGGTAGTGGCGACCGAGACGAAATCCGATTCGGTAATTGCAGTGCCTCCGGTGATGTCCGTGACCATCAATCTTGGTGGCGAAAAAAACGGAACCCTTGCGGACGTCGTGGATCTACCAATCTGGCTTCGCAAGGAGGCAGCCCTGAACGGGCTGCAGTCGCCAGATCTGCTCCCATGGCACATTGTGGTCAGCTACGACCAATTTGATGAGCATGGCAACAAGGTGCACAGCGGCGTCTACGAAGAGTATTGGGCAAGGACAAAGAAGTACAAACGCATCTATAATAGCGATAACTTCAATCAAACGGATTATGCCACCGAAAAGGGTTTGTATCGTCGCGGGGACCAACGGTGGCCCGACAACGCACAATCGCAGGCTCGTAGCGAGGTCATTGATCCTTTTTTCTATGCCTCTACGCTACAGGGTTTTCATGGCAGAAACGTCGAGCGTACTTTCAGCGGGTACAAGCTTCAGTGCTTGGCGATCGAAAAAGATTCGAGTCTCTGCGATCCAAAGCAGTACTGTTTTGAACCAGGCGGTTCCGTCCTCCGGTACGACCGCGGATTCGGCTGGTTCCAAACCGTCTACAATCGAATTGTTTCGTTCCAGAACCGCAGCCTTGCGCAGGAAGTCGAAGTCACCAATGGTGGAAAGCCATACCTGAAGATGCGCGTTGAAACGATCGAAATGATTTCACATGTCGATGACGCGGACTTTTTACCTCCGCCTGACGCAGTTGGGCCACTTAGCGATCGTGTCTCGGGTGTGAGGCCGACACCAATCAATATGTCGAGCCTTCCTCAATGGCCAGCCAAGTTGAGGACACAGCATTTTGCAGTGAAGGCAGTAATTGTCATCGGAAAGGACGGGCATGTCATCAGCGCCCACGCAGTTTCAGGTCCTCCAGAAGGCTACAAGGCATGCGAAGCTGCAGTGCGGAAATGGGTTTTCAAGCCTTATCTCGTGCTCGACAAGCCAGTCGAGGTGGAACAGAAAGTTGAATGCCGCAACAATTAGGAGGAGATTTCTTCCTGCTTGACTGGAAACGATTTTTGCCAGAATACGACGGCATACTCGATTAGCCTCACTCGGCTGGTAAGTCGCGTTACCGGAAACTGACCCCCAACCACAAAACTCAAACTGCACCACTACCGAACAGACTGCTACAATTCTTGCCCGATGCTTCTCAAGGAATTCGATTACGCGCTACCCGCCGAACTCATTGCCCAGAGGCCGCTTGCGGAGCGGGACGCCTCTCGCTTGATGGTGCTCGACCGCGCCGCGCAACGTTTCGAAGACCGATCGTTCCGCGAGATCCCACAGATCCTCCAAGCCGGCGATTTGTTGGTGTTCAATAACACCAAGGTTTTTCCGGCGCGCCTGCTCGGGCACCGGCGGGGACTCACCGCACAGAAGCTCGGAAAGAATAATCCCGCGGGGCGTGAGTTCTTAACCGGCGAAACCGAGCTGATGTTGACCCGGCAGGAAGGTGCGGACATTTGGCAGGGGCTGGTCCACCCCGGACGCAAGGTGCGCACGGGAGAGATTTTGGTTTTTGGTGACGACGAGTTAGAGGCGGAGGTTCTTGACCGAGGTGAATATGGAGTGCGCCGGGTGCGCCTGCGGGCCCGGCAGGGGACGATTGAAGAATGCCTCGATCGCCTGGGCCACGTGCCGCTGCCTCCCTACATTCGCCGCAGCGACGAGCCGGGCGACCGCACCACCTACCAGACCATTTACGCCAAGGTGCGTGGCGCGGTGGCGGCCCCGACGGCGGGATTCCACTTCACGGAGCGGATCTTCGCTGCGCTACGGGCGCGGGGGGTTGAAACCTGCGAGATTACCCTGCACGTGGGGCTGGGAACTTTTCAGCCGGTGCGCACCGAGCGTGTGGAGGACCACCGGATGGAGGCCGAACGATACCAGGTCTCAGAGGCCGCTGCGGCAGCGATCAATCGGGCCCTGGACGCGCACCGCCGTGTGATCGCCGTCGGAACCACCAGTGTCCGTACGCTCGAGCATGTGGCGCGCGAGCACGGCGGCCGCATCCTGCCCGGCGCCGGCGAAACCAGTCTCTTCATCACTCCGGGATTTGATTTCCAAGTGGTCCAGGGAGTGCTCACCAACTTTCATCTCCCCCAGTCGACCCTTCTCATGCTGGTCTCGGCCTTTGCCGGCAAAGACTTTGTGCGGCGCGCCTACCAACATGCGGTAGAGACGCGCTATCGCTTCTACAGCTATGGGGACTGCATGCTAATTGTGTAGCTGTGCCCAATCCCCACAAGTAAGCAGTAGGCAGAAAGCAGTAAGCAGTGGGCATCTGGAATTGCATGCTGATTCTGTAATCGGCTACCAGCGAATCCGCACGCGATACTTGAGCAGCGCCTCGCCATTGGCGGCCACGGGCACGGTGAAGCGCGCCGCGAAAGCCGCGGTCTTTTCGAATTTGAAGCTGGAATCGATCATCGACCAGTCGCCGCCAATGGGCTCGTTGTCGAACACCGTAATCGCCTCCGGCTTGTGGTTGCGGATGGAAATTTCGTAGGCAACTTCCACATTGCGGGGACCCAGGCGCTGGAAATCGGTTTGCTTGCGCTCCGCCACCACATCGAAGGCGTTGCCGATGTGGAGGCCCACCGTTTCGTCCTTGGGCGTGTGGTCGATGCGATCTTCGCCGATGAATTGCAGGCGGCCTTTCGAGTCGCCCTGGTAGACGCGCACGGTCCCGGCCGGCAGGGGGACGCCCAGCGAATTCGCCTCAGTGTTCTGGAATTTAATCAACACCTTTACGGGTTCCTTCACCGGTTGCCCGGGGCTCATCTGGTTCTGGTAGTAATACGCCTGGCCGTCTACTTCAAAGACCTTCTCGATGGCGGCGCCGGCGGCCGCCAGCAGGCTGATTTGCTTGGTTTCGTTGTTTTGAATGTTGGTGCGGCGCTCGAGCGTATAAAGGTGATACTCGGAAAGAGCTTCCTGGGCGAATTGCGGCGCTCCCGCAGGCTCGGCCTTCATGGCCATCATCCTTATCGGCTGTTTCGACGACGGCTGGACGCGATTCAATTCACCGGCCACGAGTTGCAGTTGAGCGTTGCGGAACGAAGTGCCGCTCTGGTTCACCACGGTCACCCAGCCGTTTAAATCCGCAGCCTTTTGGTCGGAGTGGACCGTCAGCACGTAGTCGGCGCTCCAATTCACCGAATCCGTCAGGTAAGAAGCTTCCACCGTCTGCTCACCTGCCCGGCGGTTATCCAGCAGCCAAACGAGCGTGGGTTTGCTGTAAAGATTCTCCGGGAGGTCCGGGAAGATGTAGCGGTCCGCGCCCATGCCGGTGATGACCTCGTTGCCGACTTTCCAAACGGGTTCCTGGTTGTAAGCGAGGAGCAAGGCCTTTACAGGAACTTCTTTGGTGGAATTGTTCTCGGTGATGACACGGACCAGAGTCAGTTCCTTGCCGACGTATTTCTGCAAGAGCTTTTCCGGGCTCAGCAGGTCGTATTCGTAGTCCTGCTCGAGCACGTTCAGTTCTTTGGGAGCGGTCAAGGAAACAATGTGGACGGTCGCCGGATTGACCTGGGCGGCGATATCCATGTAGCGCAAGTCAATCGCGCCCAAGGGTAGCCGCAGGTGGCGGACGTCCCGCACCAGCGCGACGTTGGAATTATAGACGGTGACCGCCAGCTCTTTCTGGTCCCCTTCGCTCGAGGTCACCGTGGTCTGCGCAAGCGTCACTCCCGTGCCCATCCACCCGGCCAGAACGACGGCGGCGAAGAGCCGCAGCGTGGGTCGTTGATTGATCATCATCCACCTTCCCTCTGAAGGGTTGTATCCCCAACTCCGAAACACTCAGCCTACTGCTTGTTGACCAGGAAGGAAAGTCTGTCCAGCCAACGGTTCCCTTCCGTAAATAGAACGTGCGCGGAATGATTTCTTGCATCACCATAGCCCGGGAATCGGGCAAAAGGTCGTAACCCATTGCGTGAGCTTAGGAACTTCTGACTCAGGACACCGGCGGGGGGTCGCTATCTCCGCGGAAAGGACAGGTGGGCCTGACGAAAGGATTGGAAACACTTTTCCGCCCTTCGTTGCTACGCGAAGCCGGCCTGGATTTCACCCATGCGAACATCCGCGAACCGGCGCGCAACCCAGTCAGCATGCCGGAGTTCGTCCGCCGGCCGGCTTTGCGTAAGAGCCAGGCATTTGAAGCCTGCGGCTTGCGCCGCGGCCACGCCCAAGGGTGCGTCCTCAATGGCCAGACACTCCGTGGACTGCAACGGGTCGTCGCGGAAGATGGGGAGGGCACGCAGGCGGGCGAGAGCCAGGAGGTAGACTTCCGGGTCAGGTTTGCATCGCCGGCAGTCATCCGCCGTGGCTAGAACTCGGAACTTATCGGCTAGCCCCAGGTTGCCGAGTAAGTGTTCAATTTCCACGCGCAGGCTGCCGCTGGCAATGGCCAAGGGAAACTGGCTTGCCACTTCCGTCACGAACTCCACCGCGCCGGGCATCGCCGGCAGGCCGTCAAGAATGATCTCCCCATAGCGCTCGGCCTTCCACGCTACCAGCTCATCGCGCCGCGCGGTGCTCATGGCCCGCCCATGGCTGGCGTAGAGGTGCTCGAGAATTCCCCGATCGTCCAGTGCCAGGTAATCGCGATAGTATTCTTCGGCACTGACCGTCCAGCCTTCCTGAGCGGCCATTTCCTGGGTTAGTTTAAAGATGATGGGCTCACTGTCGACGATGATGCCGTCGAAGTCGAAGATAATGGCACGAAGCAATTTGGGGAGGCTCCTTGTCAGGGTCGATTTTCGATGGTCGATTGACGATTGAATGCGATCGAATATCGTCCATCGTCAATCGTCAATTCGTCGCGCTATGGTACACTTGAGTTGGAAGCAGTGACAAGGGTGGAGTGGCCCGCTGCCCTCGTCACCCCACAGCCATTTGGTGCGTCTAATAAATTGAGGACTTCCGCCGAAAGATGAATCACGAACTCAGCATTCCGATTGCGTTTGTGGCAGGGGTGGTCTCTTTTCTCTCCCCTTGTGTATTGCCGTTAGTGCCGGGGTACATTTCCATGCTCTCGGGGGCCTCGATCGAAGAGATGAAGAACGATGTGGGCGGCCAGCTCTTGAGCCGCATCTTGCGCAACTCGTTGGCTTTTGTGGCGGGATTCTCCCTGGTTTTTGTGATTCTGGGCGCGTCGGCCACGTGGGTGGGAAAAATCCTGCTCGCCCACCGAACCACTTTCAATATTGTCGCGGGGGCCGTCATCATTATTTTTGGTTTGCACTTGACGGGGTTGGTAAAAATCCCCCTGCTCTATCGTGAGGCGCGGCTGGATACCGGCGCGCCGCGGCGTGGCTTAACCGGGTCGTTTTTGCTGGGGTTCGCGTTCGCCTTCGGGTGGACTCCTTGCATTGGGCCGATCCTGGCAGCTATCCTGGCGCTGGCCGCCCAACGCGAGACCGTGTTTCAGGGAATGTTCCTATTGGCGATTTATTCGGCGGGACTTGCCATTCCCTTTCTTCTGACGAGTTTGGGGCTCAGCACTTTTTTGAAATTCTATGGAGGATTCCGCAAACACTTGCAGGTAGTGGAGGTGGCCTCAGGCGTGCTCCTCATCGTGCTGGGCGTTCTGATGGCCTTCAATAAGTTCACAGTCATCTCCGGCTACTTTTCGTTTCTGAATCGGTTCTCGTTGTAAGGTCAGATTGCGCTGCTTGGTTGTAGGGGGTACGGCTTGACGTACCCTCTAGGTTCGGTCCCGCAATAAAACTAAAGAGGGTACGGCAAGCCGTACCCCTACAACCGTCGCGGCAGTTGTCGTTGGTCTCGGGGTATTTGAAGATACGAGGGGAAAAGTTTGCACCCAATTTTAGTCAGCATCGGATCTTTTAATCTGCCGACTTATGGCGTCCTGCTGGTGCTAGCGATCCTGTCAGGAATTCTCACCGCCATGAGCCTGGGACGCCGCGCGGGACTGGATTCCGGCCAGGTTTTGGACTTCTGCACGTGGATCATTCTGGTGGCACTGGTGGGCGCCAAGGTCCTGATGATCCTGGCGGATTGGAGTTATTACCGCGCGAATCCCCGCGAAATTTTCAGTCTCTCGACACTGCTGGCGGGCGGGGTTTTTTATGGCGGGTTTCTGGCGGCGCTTTTCTTTGTGATCTGGTACGTGCGGGTGCAAAAGCTCTCGTTTTGGAAAATGGCGGATGTGCTGGCGCCGGCCGTGGCGGTGGGGCAGAGTATCGGGCGGTTGGGGTGTTTCAATGCGGGTTGTGATTACGGCACACCGACCCACGCGTGGTGGGGGGTGGTTTTTTCCAGTACCTTTGCGCATCAAGTTACCGGTGTTCCGTTGGGTATTCGGCTCCATCCCACGCAGCTCTACGAATCCTTCGCAACCTTTGTCATTTTCGGTATCCTGCTGTGGCGATTTTCCCGACGGCGCTGGGACGGGGAAGTGTTCCTTAGCTATGTGAGCTTGTACGCCGTGGCGCGATTTTTCCTGGAATTCCTGCGGGGTGACGAGGACCGGGGCTTTGTGTTTCACCACCTGCTCTCCACGTCGCAGTTCATCGCCCTGCTGGCGTTGGCGGGGGTAGCGATCGCGATGATTTGGCGGCAGACGCATCACAGTGAAGCTCCGGCGGAGGCGGTGGGGGGCCGGGGCGATCAACCTGTTCGAAAGGCCGGGTCCGCGGCGCGCCCGGAATCGAGGGTCCAGGCATCGCGGAGGGGCGGAGTGGTGCCGGGAGCGGAGCAGCCGGCCAGTGCTGCGGCGCCCGCGCCCAAACCCGCCCGGCGTTAGGCAGTGGGTCAGTTTGGATTGTTGTCGGGGCGGTCGGAGTTCACTCTGCAAGGCGGGGGATGCGCCGATCGCGGTTGTGGCAAACGGTCCCACGGCCCGGCGTCAGAGTGGTAAGATTGCGAGGTGTAGGCTATGGAAGAACCGAAAGCTGCGGAGCCTTCGCCGACGGAGAAGCCAGTGGAGGCTTCGCCGACGGAAAGGAGAAGGGGGAAGCCGTGGAAATTACTGTTGGGCGCCCTGCTGGCGGTGCTCCTGGTGGTGGGCCTGTATTTCCTGAACCGCTACTGGATATCGCCTGCCGTGCGGGCGCAGGCGAAAGCCAGCAGCGCGCATCTGATGGCCCCCGCCTTCTCCCTGACCGACATCACGGGGCTGCCGGTGAGGCTGATGGATTACCAGGGAAGAGTCCTGCTGCTCGATTTCTGGGCGACGTGGTGCGGTCCCTGCCGGATCGAAATCCCCGGATTCGTGGAGTTACAAAAGCGCTATGGGTCCCAGGGTTTATCCGTCGTGGGTATTTCGATGGACGACAGCGCCGAACCCGTGGTGGAATTCTACAAGGAATTTCATATGAATTATCCCGTGGCCATCGGCAACGACCGGCTGGGGGAGCTTTACGGCGGGGTGCTGGGACTTCCCACAACTTTCCTGATTGGCCGCGACGGGCGGATCTATGCCAAACACGTCGGCGCCACCGGCTTTGACGTTTTCGAGGATGAGATCAAGCAATTGCTGGCCATGAGCCCCAATGCCGAGGCCACTACCTTCCGGCAAGCGGGGCGGGTGTTCTCGGAGGATAAGATCGAATTGGGCGACCCGGCCGTAGTCGATTCCGAAGTCCCGGGTGTCGACCTGACCAAGCTGAGTGCCGATCAAAAGGAAGCTTTCAAAAAGCAACTGGCAGGCCAGAAGTGCACCTGCGGTTGCAACTTCACCTTGCTCAAATGCCGTCAGGTTGACCGCCATTGCAGCATTAGCTTGAAGCTGGCCAAGGAGCAATTGGCGGCGCTCATGAAGGACAAGGGGGAAGCCACGGCGGCTCCGTCGGCCCCCTAAGGCGCGATGAACAGAGGGTGCGAGCCGCGATTCCGGCGGGGATAAAGCCCCGACCTTCCGGCCGCTCGTGGAAAACGGCGGTGCCCGGTGAGAAACTCCGGTTAGGGGTCACACGGAAAGACGCAGGGTTCGAAAGGTGAGACTTCCCATCATGAAAGGAGTGAGATTCTCAGCCTATGCGGATGCTCTTTTTCAGCATGCTGTTCGCCTTGATGGCCACAGGCCTAGGCCAGGCGCAGAGCAACAAACCGCTGGTGGAGGCGCATGCCATCATGGCCACCGACGCCGCCCATGCCAACTCCCCACTGAAAATGGCGGTCGTGGCGGAGGTCGCGGCCGGTTATCACATTAACGACCACAAGCCTACCCTGGACTATCTGATTCCCACGGAACTCAAGCTGGACCCCAGCGCCGAGATCACGGTCGCGAACATCGTCTATCCGAAGGGAAAGCTCAAAAAGTTCGAGTTCTCCGACGTCTCGCTTTCCGTCTATGAGGGGACGATCGTGGTGGGAGCGCTGCTCCAGGTGGGGAAGATGGTGAAGCCGGGCTCTTACGACTTGAAGGGAAAGCTTGCGTACCAGGCTTGCAACGATCATGCTTGCTTTCCACCCGCCAGCGTGCCCCTGGCCCTGACGGTGAAAATCGTGCCGCGCACCGAGCCGGTGAACCCCGTGAACTCCGATGTCTTCGAGCGAATCCAACTCGAGTAGTAGTCCTCCCCCGGCGCCGGGTGAGGGCAAACCGCGAAGTTCCCTCGCGCTGGCGTTGCTGACCGTGGGGTTGTTGGGGGTACTCGTGTGGGCGATGGCCCCGCCCCGGTCAAAATTCACGCCCGCCCCGCTCCGCCCGCCGCCCGTTGATTGCCCAAAGGTCATCCCGGATTTCGTTCCTTCCGATGCGACCGACGCTCCCGGCGTGGATTGGAAGGGGTTTTCGAAGGAGCAACGAAACCATATTCTCTTCCGCCTGAACATGGAGCCTTGCCCTTGCGGTTGCAATCGGAGCATTGTCGCCTGCCGAATCAGCCATCCGGCCTGCCCCATCGCAAAGGAATTGGTGGATAAGATCATCAACGAGGAACGACAAGCCCCCGGCGTTGCACCTAACAAGTGACCGGCCTCGCAAAGAGAATTGGCGGCCAGAAACTAAGACCCATCGCGCTGCGGAAAACCGCCCTACCGCGAACAACCATCCCGGCGGAAAGGGATTAAACCCGCATTTCCGATTTGAACTATATTTCTGAATCTTCGGACCGTCGTTTTCATCAATATTCATGCGGGTGCGAAAGCGATGGCAAGGCTCCGGAGGTAGATACCCTGTGGGTGAAAGCCCAAAACAGCTTTTTCAGCTCTCCTTCAACGCTTCCCTCAAGATCGATTTCCAAGGTTCGCACGCGGGGTGATGCGGCCTTTGCCCGGCCGGAGGTCTACGAGGCGCTGGAAGAGCGGGGCGTGAAGTACGCCATCCGCATCCCGGCCAACGATAACCTGGAGCGGGATATTGCGGAACTGCTGCCGCGCCCGGTGGGGAGACCGAGTCAGAAGCTGCTGGTTAGACAAGCCAGCGAACGGGGCGGACTTCAGCGCGAACAGCGGAGGGAGAAAGAAAACGTGTCGGAGGAATCGGTCGGGAAAGGGTCAGTTTCGCCCTTTTGGAAGGCTCAGGGAGGCCATACGAACGTGTTCGGTGGCGCGTTCACTGTCCGAGGCACCTTGCGGTTGCATTTGGGCCAGTCAAGTGGTAGGTTGCCGGTCAGGCCGGAGGTCCATAACGGAAATTCCGGTTAAGATCAAAACAGGTGCTAACTATGCCGAACGTCTCCATCCCGGGCTCTGGTCTGACGGGCAATTCAAACTACTTTCTCTATAGCCCATTCAAAGAAAGCGAATGTACGCCGGTGACGGATCTCTCCGTCACAATTGAAATTACGCAGGACGTTAACCTCGCCGGTAGCGGACTTAGCATTCAACTAAACGGTAATTCCCCAAAGGACGCCAATCCAAAGTGGCAGCAATACTGTATCGGATACAGCGCGGATGGCGGACAGATCTCGGCGACGATAGAGAATTGGATAGCCCCGAAGCAAATCAACGAAACTTTCCCATTGCTCACGCTTCCGGGCACCAGCCCCACGCTGCCGGCAGGCTACCAGTTCACGATTGGTCTGTCCAACGATGCGAGCGGGAACATCGCTGGCGCGACGTTTACGGTTGTCGACAATCGAGGAAACCTCACCAGCAGCGGGCTGATCGAGTTGACGCATCTGCAAACCGAGGGAGGAGGTTCGGTTACCCCAGCGATGCTGGCGCCGTTCTATGCCTTTCAGCTAGTGATTGTCGGCAAGGACGACGGCGATTACATCTACCTCAGTTCGGGCGCAGGGGCGATCATCTATTCGGCGACAAGCCCCCTCATGGCTGCGACCGGTAGGCCCACATGCGCCGCCTTCGGCGGGACAATTGAGTCGTCGAATAGCGCGTATGGCGAATTGCCGGAGGGGTCCAGCACCGAGATCGTACAGCCGTTCAGCACCACGCTTCCGCCGACTTATGTCCCTGGCGGACGTTTCGCGGTGTCGCGGCAATTCGGAACAGACCAGACCAACTTTTATGGCGTTTGCCGAACGGGGCAGGTGGACGTGTTCTCCGTGGAAGGACACGGTCATTGGCGCCACCGAAAACGGTTGGGCACGCCCGGCATGTCGCGCCCCTACGCGGCAGTTGCGGCGGTTCAAGGCGCCACCAATCAGACCGACGTGTTCGTGGTCGGTCAAGAATACGCTAACGCCGCTAGACGGTTGTACATGTTCTCGGTCAAGGACACAGGGGAATGGAGCCAGGCGCAAGAGGTCAGCCGCGGCCCGTATCAAAGTCACGGCAATCTGGCAGCATCGCGGCTGGCCGACGCGAATCAAACGGGCGTATTCCTCATTGACTCAAAGGAGCAATTGAACGTGTTCTCGATTCCGGATACGGGGACGATCAGCCCTACGCCCAAACTTATTGGTACGCCCACATTTCCTGCGTCAGCCCCGCTGGCCGCGTCGCAACGGTTCGGAGTTCCCAAGCAGACCGATTTGTTCGTGATCGACAAAGTCGGGCAGCTGAATGTGGTGTCGGCAGTCTCCGGGGCTTGGGGCATGCCTCAGACAATTGGTCCCAAGAGTCTTTTCGTTCCGGGCGCGTTTATCGCGACGGCGCAACACGCCGGCGTCCATGACCGGACCGATGTCTTCCTGGTGGACAAGAGTGGGCAGTTGATCATGTTCTGGGTTCGGGGCTCGCGAAACTGGAGCGACCCGGTACAAATCGGCGAGGCGGATTTCGCCGTTTCCGGAGCCCCGGTCGCGGCGGCGCAACAACCCGGAGTTTCTCCCCAGACCGACGTGTTCCTAATTGACAAGACGGGCACGTTGTACGTGTTCTGGCTGGATGCCTCGGGCCTCTGGTATGGTCCTAAACAGATCGGTCCTCCGGGTCTCGCTCCTTCGGCGAGCACTGCTTCCCCCGTGTCGATAGGTTCGTTTGTAGCCGCGTCGGCGCAGTTTGGAGAGGCGAACCGGATGGATGTGTTCGTGCTTAATGAAACCGGAACCAACGCTCCAGGGTGGCCGGCTCAGTTTTGGATTGGCGAATCAGGCCCATGGAACGGGCCCTTGGCCCTGGTCACTGAGGTTTAGTCGCCCTCTTCGGCGCTTTGGCCGCGTTCTGCTTCCGGCTGGCCGTTTTCTTCGCCGCCGGCTTCTCCGGCGCGACGCCCGCGCCGTGCGTCGCGCTGTTCACCGCCATGTGAGTTAACCGAAATGAATGGTGAATTGTCACTTAAAGCCGATTCTATTCGGTGGCGACGATCCGAATTAAGGATGGTCGAATCTGAAGAAGCATCGTGCCGTGAGTCCTCGCAACAGGCTGCTCTGCCTCGATGTCGTACAACAAAGACAGATAATCACAATTTACGATGAAAAGTGCGTTGCCGCCGAACCCTTCCAGGTCTGGACGCTCGGGGTGCATTCCGATCGGACCGCGGCACTAGTCTGCTCCGACGGCAACGACAACATCGTATATAGCCAACACGTTGAGTTCACCGACTTCCCGCTCGACGAAATCATCCTCTACTTCGCAAACAACGTGATCTATCTGCCGAGCGAACATTGACACGAGCGCCGCATCACAGGCGCAGCTTTTCTCTAGCGCTATAATCGGTTATAACCGTTAAAGGGAATAACCACCCCGTCGCCTCCGGCGCCACCCCTCCCTTCGACAGGCGCAGGGCAGGCTCTGAATCAGGAGGGGAGTTTTTAAGAAACTCCCCTCATCAGATGAGGAGGGGTGGCGCGCCGAGCGCCGGGGTGGTGCTGACCCGCCGGCGGTCATAGACCGCCGCCTGGAGTTTCTATATTTCTGACGGCGACCCCCCCGGACCGCCCCCTCACAGGTGACCGCGCAGACCACATCCACGGGTAGGCGACTACACGTCCAAGTGAACGTCACCGTGACACGAAGCCGGGACTCGCTGGGATTGTTTCGGAGCGCGCGACGAGGAACATTTATGGAGTTTGCCTTGGGAGTGTTACCCGACTGGGCTGCAAGCCAACGATTGCCGCGCGGGATCGGACATGAGAGAATCCCACTTTCAGGAGGGGAACGCGCGGGGATACCGTGGCCACCTCCAAGACATCACGCGAACTGCGGGGTGTTAACAAAGGAATCGTCGGAAGAGAATGTCAGGGAGTTTTGGAGAACAATTTCAGTTGGTGGAGCCTGTTTTCCGGCAGACGCTGGGGATCGGCCGACAGCTAACTATATGCACCGGTTCCGGCATTTCCCATCGCCGAATGCCGATGCTTTCGCGGCTGATCGCTCGAGCCTTTTGTCCATCTCCCCCGCCTCAAGATTTGGAGGCCCGATTCAACCATTACAGCGGACAGTATATGTTCGCAGCACGGGTAAAACGAAAGATAGGTAACGAGGTGCCCGATCCGCTGCCATTGAGCGTATTCAGAACTCTCGACCCAGACGTGCAAGATGACGTGTGCTCCCCTCTATGCCAGATTTACGGCGATGTCTTTCACGATCTGGAAAATGTGTACGGTGACCGGCAACCCCTATTAGAGGCCCTCCAATTCGAGGAATTCCAGCGGGGCAGTCCCGATGCAGCTCATTGCTACGTCGCATTCCTTGTCGCGGAGGGAGTGATTCGGGAAGTGGTTACATTTAACTGGGACCGGCTGGTAGAGGTTGCAATTGAAAGCTCCATTCCTACGCCAATCCAGGAAATCGCATCTGTCATTAATACCAGAGTCGGTTGGAGGGGCCGGAGGGACGGGCCGAGCGTCATAATTGCGAAGCTCCACGGCTGTGCCTCTCAATTCCCAGGGCAACTGACGGAAATTGTCTTAACGCGACAAGACCTGATTAATGCCAGTTTGCCTGGCTCGTGGCAAGTGGAGGCGATGCAAACCCTGTTCAATAATGTGGTGTTGATTTGCGGTTTTTCGGGAAGTGATTATGATGCGTGCATCGGGATACGAAAAATCGTTCTTGATCGGCGCGCCGATAACCTATCGGCACCAACATACTACATCGCACAACCTTTCGCGGTGGAGGGCGTCACCCGCGATCTGATTGAAGGTGATGAAGCTCGACACATTCCTTTGGATGCAAATGATCTATTCGCAACGATATACTTCGCGTGGATCAAATCCCGCCTGCTAGGTGCAGTCGAACACGGACGTGCGCTGCAGGCTTGCCAGCGCCCGTTCGCATGGAGTGAAGGAGAATGGAGAGGTGCTCTGGACCATGCAGAGGCTTTTCTAAATAATGATTTTCCCAACATTCTCGACCGCCTTATCGGGGCGCCCAAGACAAGATGGGAGACCGACGCCGCCTTACTCCCCATCGGGTTGAGTCATGTGCGGGAATTGTTTTTGAGGGGCGAAATCCGGAGCAAGGGGAAGTATACAAACCTAGATTTCCAGCCCGAGAAGGACTTGACGCTCGTGCTCTTGGTTGCTGCCATCTATGATTTACTTGGAAACAAGC